>ERZ724508.224-NODE-224-length-41276-cov-6.010116_pt1 | contig 41276 bp, 59 predicted proteins | sample MGYA00376041_ERZ724508 | MGnify/ENA primary metagenome ERZ724508 (study PRJEB28724, sample SAMN07190887) | wastewater metagenome | isolation source: effluent of sewage treatment plant in Hong Hong | place: USA: Christiansburg, Virginia | collected 2016-03-01 ...
TCAAGAGAGTTACTTTACTGTTATTAATATGATTCTCTATTTGTCAAAATAGAGGAGAAAATCTCAACAACTTCATTCAAATAACGACTTATAAAGGACAGTGAGAAGCTGATATCGGGGTGTAAGCAAATGATCATATGAAATATAGGCAGATCCCCGACGCTTTATGATGCGCCACCTTTCGCTGTCGTCTGGTTGAGAGGCATATTTGTACCCAACAAAATCTCCTCAGTCGGCCATACTCGCGAAATTCGAAGAAGCCATCCCAAGAATTCTGTTCTGTAGCCTTCTATAAATTTCCAAGTCCGAAGAATCCCATGGAAATCTGAGAACCGAATCGAAATATAATAAATCTGAGTTGCACATGATTGTCGAGAGGTAGATCACAGCTTCCGCCGTTGCAGGTATCTAAGCAGCACTGAATACTGATACTGCAGTCGACTACTTTCACGCCAATTCGCAGCAGCTAGTTGATTGGGTACGCCAGCAGAAGAATTCATCATCAGGGGTTGACATGCACTCGTTTGGAATGCTGCTCAAGCTGCTTCAACATCTCTTACAACTCGAAAGATTGCAGCCCCCCTGTGCCAATCTGCTTGTGTTGCTCAACAATATGTTTTGCTTGGATGGCTCTGCCGTTGAACAACTGTTATTCAATAAACCAGCCCTGGAAACTCTTCGATCACTGGTGGTAGAGTTCTGCCAGAGATATGTCTTCCTTGAATGCACCGACCAGCTCAAGGAAAATGACTGTAATATACCGAAGGCCAATTTCGAACTCTACTCAACCATCTATTTCGTGGCTATGCTAATCTGCCAGAATAACAGACGTGGAGAGGATACGACCCTCAGAAAACACTTCTTTACTCACACACTGGTCCGATCGTTGATGGAGTTGTAGATCCCACCTACGAGCAAGCCAGACATTTTTAAGCTCATCAGCATCATCATGGTGTTCATGGTGAAGAGAGTCATTTACGCCAATCAATGGTCGCTCATTAAAAAATCGTGTTTTGCTCATCTGCACCTAATCAAGGATTCCAAAACAGTCTTTAACTACATGTACTGCCTGCGAAGTTTGTTGCTCCATGAGCCTGTGAGCACTCACGAACTCATCAAATACAAAGTGCTGGATTTCGTATCGAACAGTCTCAGCTATCCAGTACACCAGTATCATGTGGGCTGCGCTTTAGAGTCTCTGAAACTAATCTACAGTAAGAATCACTACGCCAAGACACGTCATGCTGAAATGGAAGTGGCAAGGCACATCATTGAACAGTTTTAGCATCATACTCCGGTTGTAGTGGGCCTCGTCGAAGAACTTTGGGAACATACTCCACTCGATCAAGTCTTTTTATTGTACAACCACTTCTACAAGATGTTTCTCGAAGCAACTGACTACAGACGATAGGCACTGAAGATATGTTCGGTGCTCATGCAGAGGTTTTCACTGAATTGCCTTGTGGATATCTTGGAATAGGGGATTCTTGAACAACTGGAACAGCTCTTAAAGACCCAAGCCAACATCCGTTCAGTGTAAACCACCCTCCGAATCGTGGAACTTCTGCTGGAACGAGCAAAGAAAGAGGCACCGGCCTTCCATAACTGTCTCACCTCCAAGTTGTGGTCGATGGAGCTGCTACAGTTAGCAGCTTCTTGGGGCTTCCACTTAAAAGACTTGGCCTTGAACATTCAGAAACGCCACTCGGTTTTCTGATGATAGTACTCACTGCGTATTTATACTTCCACTCCTTGCCGATAATAGATTTTACTATGAAAAGCCTTCGCTGCGAAGAGCACCCAAGCCGATACTACACCAACTTCTGCGCTGCTTCATAGTGTATGGCTCCACTGTGTCCAGAATGTTTAGTAAGGTGACATCATCATACAGCCAACTCATCTCAGACGCAAGAGATGTGACAGCACCTTCCTAGAGCCTATCGAGTTAGTGTACCAACGCGCTATGCTCAATGGTGATCGTTGCCATAAAGAATTAATCGAACAGGTCTCCCTGATGAAAGAACGACAGTCACGTCTTGTGATTGATAGTCACCAACGAAACCAACTCGCACTAAAGGAGTACCGTCAGAAGTTGTAGCAGCTCATCCATCAACACTTCGATATGCTCGAGCGTCAGATGAAGGCTTTGTAGCTGCAGATTGGCAACGACCAACGATTGATGAGAACCCTCAGTAAGTACGATACGTTCCGTGAGGAAGTTGATAGAATGCGCAACGACTTGAATAACGGTGCTAACTTGAGTCAAGCACTTCGAATACTCGTCAACTTGGATCTCAAGGCATTTGTACAGAATATCAAGCAGTAAACGCAGTTTGTAGCTACTGAGGTGAAACCACCGCTATTGAACATTGAGACGTCAATGCTCCAGGAAGTTCGGGAGTGTCTTGGTCGAGGAATTAACTTCAAGGAGGCTGTTTCGTTGCCGGTTAATACAGTCTTGGGACAACCTCCAGTCACTAACCTTCACCGAGACAAAGAGATTTTGGATTTCAGTATAAACCAAGATGTCCAGCCGATTCTATCAGCAGCAAATGACGATCTTACGGATCGGCATGCTATTACTGTTCCCGATTACTTCTCGAGGAACTGCTAGTTCAATCTGCTACATTCCTTCGAGCCTCTCACCAAATTTCTGTACATAGTGCCTCTGTAAATTCTGAACGAAGGTTAAGAAATGCACATTCATCGCTCAGAATTGAGTTCGGGGTTTCCTATCAAAACAGGCTCCAAGTCAATTATCACACCTGACGGGGATATTTATGTCTTCGGAGGCATCAATACCACTTCTTCAACCTATGAATTCAGCATTAGCAAGCTCATGTTCAGCCAAAACTCATTGGTAGATGCAGGACGCATGCAATTCTGCCGAGCAAATGCATCTCTTTGCTACTGTGACGGGTACATCTACATCCTCAATGGGTAGAGCCCAGGAGGACAGATACGCCAGTGCGATCGATACAACATCAAAACAGGTCTCAGCGAGATAGTAGCGCCATCAATACTAGCAGTATCCCGTGCAACTGCTTGCACCTTCAACTGTCGCTTTATATTCAGATTCTCTGGAGTTGACTCCAAGGGCAATCAAGTCGGTGCCATTGAACGCTACGACATCAGAAGAAATGCTTGGGAAATGATAAACCCTACGTTCGCAATCGGCATACCGCCCAATATCCTCACCGTAAGAAATATAGTTGATACAGAACTTTTCATGGAAGCCATAATGCCTGGCAGTGCAAATCAACCCACGAGAAATTCTGTTTACCTGCGGTAGTCTCGGCAACCTGTGCAATACAGGTACCGCCATCCTAACTGAAATTGCTGAAAACAGCTACGAAATCAGAAGTATCAACCTCGCAAGTCTCCCCAGCGAGGGGTTCTTCACCCAACCAATAATTTACAACCAAATTGTGCACTCCATTCAGGTCGAGCCAAACAAGCGCAAGTACAACATTTTGCTGAGTGACTCCAACAAGTGGACAGTCCTATCGTGAGACTATTGATTACTTCCATCAAACCTACTTGCAGGTGTAACTTGCTTCCTTCATGATCGCCTAAAATAGTTCGTTGTCTTGCGATAATCCCATACTTTCGAGGAGGCCCTGCAATTGTAACTCATGGCTGCTGGCCATTGCAACTTATTCATGGGGGTGTGCCGGTGGTTGCTGCTCTGTCATCATTTTGTTGAGTCGATCGAGGCATTACTGTTCCTCGTTCTTCATCTTTGTTGCATCGGTGTTGTAGTTGTCCGAAAGGGACCTGGCTCTGTTCATAGAATACACTTGAATTTATCATATGAACGCAATTGTGATATCACCAAGTTACATCGGGATGCACGATTCTCTACTCGATTGGTAAGGGTTTGGGAGTAAGCACTGCTTCCTCCATTTCTCCTTCCTTGATCCATTACACCATGAACCAGAAGACCCCAATGATGCAGCCATGCAACAGAAACCCGAATATCGTGGCTGCTAGCCAACCCACCTGATGGATTATCCATTGGTGTAATGCCCCGTTGCCTCCGAGGTTGCGAGCACTGTTCAACGCTGTAATAAACATCCCTGAGAGTGCTGTAACTGGAAAGCTCACTACCAAAGTGGAACTAAACATGGTTCCACAAGTAGCCACCGAGTTAGCGAAGAATAAGATGAATGCAACCACCCACACCGATGTCGGCATCGTCGCGAACACGACTATATCCTTGAGAAGTTTGATAATGAGCACGATCCAGATGTTTCTCCAAAGGTTTGGGATTGAGTTGTAACGACTCACCAGGTAGGTGATACCCACGACTGGTATCATCACAAAATTTTCTATTTCATTGATGCGTTCCTTGGAGAACCCCTTTTTGATAAGTTAGTACTGAAACCCTCCTAAGAAGAACTGATGGCCTTGGTTGATGATTAGGAAGAAGACAGCTTGACGGAAGTATCGAGTTCTGCTATCCAAGAACACCCTATACTCCTTCATGATCTCCCAAAGTGATCTTTCGTCCAGTTACTCATCCATAACTGTGTTACGCCAACATCTTACTTCTTTCTTTCAGGTAGAAGTGCATAACGATGTTCATCAACAGTGTAACAACGCCCACGATTATGAAGAAAGTCTGAACTGTACAAATTGGTTTGCTCAATCCGATCATTTTGGCGAAGTCAGCCGAGACAAGCTTGAGAAAGATGAGACTCCCAAACATATCTCCAAAGGACTGCATGACCTACTGCACGAGACTAACTGTTGCAGGTTCAGCAAGCTCTTTGATCGCGAGGGCAATGACGGAAATGCTCTGGATGGCTGAGAAAGTCAGCAGCAGGAAGTATAGAATGGCAATGTGCATCTGGTGGAGTTCATCCGTGAGCATCGCCATCAGCATAGTCAGGAACCCAATGAAGGTGCATGTGAGAATGATCCAAGTCTTGCGTTTGCCATAGTGAATGCTTGTGTATCGTTCTATGAAGGGTGCTAAGCTAGCATCGGCGTCTACCGATGAGAAACTTGAAGGAGAAAGGTAAATGGGCAGCCGTGAACATACTCAAGATCGAATATGAAGGTAGGTTAGGGTAGGTCAGGACTAACGTGCTTCCCAGCGACGTGGAAACACCAATCACGAAGTACTGATAGGCTATGAGCCAAATAATGCTGATTCTTGATGAGTTGGTCGTGACTGCAAGCTAACTGGGTTTCATCGAACTTTTTCTTACCACTCTTATGTATATATCCCATGCCAAATTAATGGAAGGGGACATAGTGAGATCGATCCTACTTCTCACATCTTTCTGCCAGAGGCTATCATAAAGTGTGTATATAATCGTAATTCCTTCGCAGCCATGGGTATGTGTTTTGGTAGCAATCATTAAAGGCAGGCTTAGGAGAAGAAACCGGAGCAGAAACTGGATACCAAACCTAATCGAGTTCAGGAAGTCGACATAGTTAAGAGCAAGCTCAAAGTGATACGCGATAAGATCCAAACAGCAGTGAGCAGGAAGGAGAAATAGAAGGAGGAACTCAACAGAGAGATCCTGACACGCTACGAACGCAATAAAAACAAGAAGGAACTGCTTCCTCTGCTGAGCACCAAGAAAGACATTGATACGTTCATCAGCAATACTGACACGAGACTGCAGGTTATCAACAAGACCCTCAGAGACATTGAAATGCAGCAGATCGACGCAAATGTACCTAACTGGATAACAGTAGATGATCAATGTCCTGGACGAATCCAATAAGTACATGGCGAAGGTGCAGCAGTAGCTTGAGGATAAGGACTGGAGATCCATCGTGGAACAATCCAAAGAAAAATACGTGGGTATCGAGTGGGAGGCTGAGGAGGAGGAAGACGAACAGTTTAAGCAGTTGTGGCATGACCTCGGAGGCGACAAGCTCGATGAAAAGTAAAAGCAACCTGCCAGAAGACCAAACAAGACAACGAATGAAGCTACTACCATACCACAAGTCAAAGAAGTAGCTCGGAACACTGAGGAAGAAACGAGAGAGATTGCTCTTGCCTGAATTTGAGTATTCCTGAAAACTGCAATTCTTATCAAATTCGTCTCCGGAACCCATTTTGAAGGAAGTCCCTGGGATCTGATTTCTTGCACATGTAGGAAGAACTGGGCATGTCTGAACCACTCCGACTTTTGGAATGTACTCTATGCTCATCGTAATCGTTGTAGTTGCGAGCCTTCTTCTCTTCCTCTCGACTGTAATACTGCTTGGGCATCCTATCTTGCCAGTTGTAAAAACTCTCCTTATTGGTCTAGTCAGTATCGTGTTTAAGCTTCTGCTGTTGTCCCTTTGACTGAATAACAAACTGAGATTATTGCTTGCTGTGGTTGTGACGGGGATGCTGCTGACCAGGTGGAGGAGAAGGCCTTCTATCATCTCTGTCTCGATCTTTGTCACGATCTAAACGCTACTTCTCACGGTCTACCCGTACTCTTTCTTTGTCTCTTGGTTTATCTCTTTCGTATACCTAGGGTTTTCTCGATTCTTCTTAAGGCTTTCTTGCCTAAACTATTGTAACTGATTTCTTCGATCTGTGTGCATCCGTAACATCACTCTTGCTTCTTTGGCCTGGGTTAGTTGATTTGGGTGGCACACGAAATCCTCTGATCCTATCGGAAAAGTATTTGTCCAATCGAGGGTTGGACCTCACCAGATCATACACAGCATTCTTGTAAACCTTCAGTTCGCTCTCTAAATATTCTGCGTAACGATTTGCTATGTTGGTCTGGAACTTGAGTATTTCAATGCCTCTGCTAAACGCAATTTACGGCCTCCCGAACATCATGCCGACCTTCTCATAAGTGCCTTCATCCTTCGTATCGAGTTTGCGGTTGTTTGTAGGTTTTTGACAGTAGCAGCAGATCGGTTCGGTGCTGGGCTTGTAGCAGTGCTAACAGAGCACGCAATAGCAGTCGAGAATGAAGCGGCCAGTATGGTGGTAGCAGATCTGGCACTTATGTAGAGGAATTTCGTAGGACTTGCTCTTGCTCATGTGCAGCAATCAATGGAATTTATGCTGCCATTCAGCTGCCAACCTACTTGATAACACACAGCTTATATTAGTTTAACACCGCTGGGAGGTAAATAAGGTGCATTGTCCACCGCTGTTACTTTCAACGCCTCGTCCACAGACTTATCAGCTGTTATCTATCCGTCTTTCCAATTTACGGTTCGAACTTTAAATACCACCCAATGAGCGAACCGCCCACAGAGGAACGTCCAGAGAAGCACGAGCTCACAGCCAATGAAATGCAGTTGCTCGCCAAGTTCATGCAGTTTCTGTCGAAGCGAGATGAAGATCTTCTGAGCCAACTAACAAACCTGAACAAAAACCTCAGTAGTCAGAACAGTCAGATGTGCGACATGTTTCTCCGAGTGATGAGGAAGCAGTAATGTGTATTGACCGACCTGAAACTTCAAGGTAAAAAGTAAGACGATGAGTCCTGCGACAAGCATGTCAGTAGCATCACATAACTTGACCATCACACCAAAGACGAAAAGACGCAGACTCGTACATTGGAAACCAAACATTCTTCTACCTCATTGGTCAAGCATAGTTCGAGACGCGAGTTACAACAGCAACAGAAATCTGTCGAAGAAAACTTTCGAGTGCAGATGACTTCACCCATTGCTGTGGTGCAGTTCAATGAGCGTGAACTACTAATAGACATTGGGCCAAAGGCAAGGGAAGTTGAAGGTAGCAGTCATCAGTTTAATCTCAAGTTGGCCACATTGGCGATCAGTCGTTGGATAGCTGATCTTTACGATACCCTCAGCAGATAGACCTTCAAAGGCTTCTACAGTCGGCACATGTCGCAAGCAGAAGCGAAGGTTTTCTTTACTCATAACATGGCTCTAAACTTCGAACACATGACTCGATGGTTCTGGAAGGAACAGCCAGAGCTATGGAAGGAGCACAAGCAACGTCTTCTGTTGCACTTCGAAACTGAAACTGCGAAAACGCTTGATTTTATGATGGTAAAGTATCCTCAGAAGAAAAAAACTTTCATCAGTTAGGAATATAGGGAAGCTATCCCAGTGATGGACAGGTCCACCGATACCCAATTCGATATGGTGGTGAAGACAGGCTGTTTCTTTAAGTATGACCCAAAACGCCAGGACTACGCCCGACAGATCAAAATATTTCTGAACAAACTCATACTCGAATCCCGTGGGCACTATAAAAACTTCAGAAAGATCATGAAGGAAGTGTTTCGGATCAGCAACGGAGAGGTCAAGAACCAAATCGGCATGAAACTGAGAGAAAGCACGCCACTATTCACCAAGGAGGAGATTGCGAGGGAAGGCTTCGACATTAAAATGCCAGAGATCCTGCGTATTGTTGTGAAGTGGATCGAGGAACTGTAGAGACGCATTCAGCGCATTGCCGACGGTTCAATACTCTATGGGACCTTCTCACGGAAGGATAACAGCCTGTAACCTGAATACCTCACCAAGGAGTTGATAAAAACACTAAGTGAATTGACAAACCGTGAGCAGATGGTAAAGCTCAGCTGTGCTGCTGAGTAGTTAAAAGTTCGCATCAGATCGTTATTGAGCCTGCTCCCTTAATACCTTGATAAGCACGAACCCTATTTCTAGCACATAAAATCGAATGAAGTGAGAAGTGGATTGCTCTCGTACATCCTTTCAGAGACTGTTGAGAACTTATCTGTAAACTACCTGACCTTCCTAATTCATTTTCTGGAGCACATTTCCTTTGAACTGTTTAAGAAGGAACCCAAACCCATGGGCGATGTACCTGCCAAGAAGAAGCTTGAATTTTCGTTTGTCTCCTTCAACGTTGCAGATTTGCTGAGAAGTAGGTGCAGCGGCACCCTCGATGAAATCAAGGAGGTTTATGACAATCTCAGTAACCATCCCAACCTCACAATCTATCGCATAAAGAACAGATTAGACACTAGCAATCGAGATTTTCTCATTAACCTGCGATTGAATAACACGCCAATGCTATGTGAGGTGCAGCTAGCCATCACTGACAACGCAGTAGATTAACGTGACGTGTACCTCAATCAGTTTTGCCATTTCATCTATGAGCTAAGCCGAGCAAAGTACGGGCCAATTGGTGAGGCGGTGATGATTAATACTCACCTAACCGAATTTGCTCCCTTCTTCGAGAGGAACCTCAGTCGCATACATGATGCCAGCAACCAACCCCCAAAAGACTTGACAGTGGAGCATTGGAGCGAAGGGGAGTTAGAAGTGAGAAACTTCATTGGTAGAGACAACCATTTTACATTTCTCTGCTCAAACTGCCTATGCTTTAAAAAGGCTCATGACAACTACTACGCCCATTTCGACAACTGCTCTTCATTTCTAGCCTGCGAGCCGATGAAAAGTGGCAACAACTTCGACAAGCAACGGATATTATGTGTGGATTGCGTTATCATCACCCTGGACGATAAAGAAAAGGAGACCTACTTGATCGGGCCCATCATGCAAGAATTCTTTCAAATGGCTGATTTTGAATAATTTCGAAAGGAAGCGATGCACCTCTTGAACTAAGATAAGCTACCCAGAGAAGGGTATGTTTGCTTGGTGCAACGAACAGCTCCACGCCGGACTGTGGAGGTCATGCAGATGGAGAAGATCAACAACTAGCTCAGGTTTATACCAGTATTCTACGAAACCTCGCCAAAGAAGCAAATGCTCAGCCTTAACGACTTACAATATTACTATGTGTTTCAGTGGAGGGCAGGATTCAACGTAAAACACAAGACTGCCCAGGAACTGAAGCATATTCTCTCTGACCGCTTGTATATAGAGCTAGAACAGGAAGATATCTTGGAGGTTATTCGGATGATCAGCTATGCTTTCCTGCCGACGCTTAACGAAATGAGTCCTACAGCAAGGAAGGATAGCGAGAGGGAACAGTTGAGGGACACCAGTTTGCAGTGCCTCGAAAGTACAATACCTGAAAGGACTGTAGTGTTTGCGTCTCCACTTATCACTATGGAGTCACTTAAGAACATGAATAAGGAGCTGCTTGCCGTTGGGACCTACCCACGAGGTGACCGCATTATCATTCTCAGTACGGTGTACGATGTTGACGAATTGAAAAGACTAAACACAATAGGACGCGCCCTGACACAAGGTGAACTAACGATGATGCTGAACGCCACGACGTGGAATATGAACGAGCGAGATGTAGGCGACAACTCCTTCGAAGTATTTACCTAGGAGCTGAGAAACGTGAGAGTGATTAGCCTCCAAAAGAATAAAGTTACTCGCGTCGATTTCATCAATAGTCCTTCACTTGTCGAGCTCAATCTCGCGAGTAATGGAATTAAACGGATGAGGCTGCAAAGTACTACCTTTCCCAACCTCGCTCGACTGACCCTATCGAACAATCGAATTGTCGAGGTTGAGGCTGTCAACCATCGCAATTTGAAGCACCTCATTATGAGTAGTTGTTTATTGATGTAGGATAGTGCGGAATTCAGGCCGTCGATTTCAGCAAGTGGGATCTCCCTTAATTGGAATAGCTGGACCTGGGGGTTAACTCTCTAGTTGAGCTCGACCTCTCCGATCAGGATCTCTCCAAACTCGTGAAGCTCAACATCGGTAACAACTCAATCGACGCAGAGGATAACAACTTGGAGTATCTAACATTGCCTCTGAACCTGGAGTGCTTGGAAGAATTGATACTCAAGAATAATAGTCTCCGGACAATGGATTTGAAGCTGCACATACTCTCTTCCATAGTAACCCTGGAATTCAGTAATGAAACAGTAATGAAGGACAGAACCTGATCGAGGCAGTGACCCTTCCCAATGAGTTGAATACCCTGTACGAGCTGTACATCTTCAATAACAAACTACGGTCCATTGATCTTTCCAAGCTGAGACTGCACAAGCTCGGTAACCTTCACCTTGGTACACCAAATCAATCATTCAGAGGAAAATAGATTGGAGAGGATCGATCTTCCATGGGATCTACCCGAATTGAAGTGGCTCAACCTGGCAGACAACAAACTCAAGGGAGTCGACTTGAGTAGAATTAAGCTGCCTAAGCTAAAATTTCTCAATCTTGAAAGGAACAGAATTCAGTCACTTCTAATGCCGATGCAGCTCAAACTTCTGGAGGAGCTGCATCTGCATACCAATAGGCTGTCGGTGCTTGACCTATCGGGCAACTAGCTGTGGCATTTGAAGTTGGTCGATGCTTCTTCCAATCTGCTGGAAAAGGTTATCTTGGGCAACCACCTTCCGAGCCTGGAGTCTGTTAATATCAGTAACCTGTGGTATGACCTAGACCGGAATTGTCTCACTACGCTCAACCTGAAGTTCTCCGAATTCAAGTCTCTGTCTTTGCTCAGCTTCGAATACAACTTCATTGAGGAAGTGCTATTCGACGAGATTGTTCCAGTGGCTCCCCGTTTAAAACACATCAAAGCCGGTACGTCTCGCTCTAACCGCAGCTTATAACCCATTTGACAAGATCCCCTGTAATATTTGCGTGCAGCATCACTGTAAACACTTTCCAGCATTGGAGACTCTTGTCTGTGGCATTTCCCAGCTCGAAATGTTCGGCGTGTGGGTTCTCACAGCTTTTTCTGACGAAGAGAAGAACGAGTTATTTAAGATCACTGCAGAGAGAATCGGTCGACCTCTCGACGTGGCTGGCATTCGACTATGTCTTCGCATCAAGTCAAAGATTGAGGAGAGATTGAAATACACGAAGGAAGACATCATTGCAGTTGTCCAAACCATCTATGAACAGGAGAAAATTCCATAGGTCTTCGAGAAGATGGTCGCAGTGCAACTACAGTTGCTTAAGCAGAAAGAATGATCTACTGTACTACGAAACACGGGTTGGTCTGTGATATTGCTGAGCCCTGCCAAGACTGCACAAAAGCATTGGCGAGGACTGCTCTTCCATTACCAGTTCATCTGCTTAGCAAAAAAAACTGGACGATAATAATCACGAGTTATTGTAGGTTGGGTTTGACGGGTTGTTGGAGGAAGGGTGCACAGTTGCCGCTGAGGTCTCCTCCATGGTCCCCATATTATGGGTGGTTGTGAAACTTGTAGTGTTGGAGCCAGCAGCAGAATTGCTTGCGTTTCCACATGAAGTATCGATGTAGTCTGCGCTTATGGTCGGATCATGAGAAATGGGTGCTTGGGGAATGTGCCCTGTTGTGCTTGACATTTTTCGCTTACTTATTGTTATAGACAACCACAATCAGCCGATACTTTTAAAGTTGGATGCGTTGCAGCTCGGGGACGATGATGCCTAGCGGGAAATAAACTATTAAGTGTTCGGTGGGATTCTTAATGCAGCCACGCCTATCGCCTGATTTTAAAACTCACCGAGTGTCTGGCTTTAAGGAGGAACATCGCTGTCAGCAAACACTAGTGATCAACAGTCAACGAACTGTAGATGATCTGCTGCCCAACTCCATCAAAGAGAGTCCATCATTCAATAGACAATTGCTCAAACATCTGAGCGGAGAGGCTTCGGAGGTGCTGTCGATAAATGCGCCATCCATGCGCAACGAGCTCAAGTCTACGAGATAGTTAAATCGGAGCAACGTCAGTATTGTAAACCAGCTCTTTCGGAACTAAGCATTACCTTAGCCAGCATCTTCCAGAAGGGAAGACTCTTTGGCAGGAAGCCCGGAGAAAGAGAAAGAGTCCTTCAGAACAATCCTGGATAGAAAAGACCTCGAGGTGAACTTCTTTAAGCAGTAGATGGACAAATTGAGGCAACAAGCAAGAGTCGATAGAGCTAATATCTAAAATTTGCAAGAGGCGTTGAAGCAGGCCAAATCACACGACAACAGTACTTTGGAAAGAGAGAAGTAGGCACTACAACAACGACTGAATCATGTAGAGCGCGAGATGGAGCAACTGCAGCGAGACATGGCAGAAAAAAGTAGAATTACGCTGACCTTGAGCAGTCTATCGAACGGAAGCAAGGCTATCGAGGTGCTTCAGCAGGAGAAAGAACTCTTACAAAAGGAGATCACAACGCTGATGAGGAGGGAGATTGAGCTCCAGAACGAGCTGGAATATTTCCGGACGAAGTCCATCTCCTTCGAAAAGCAACTCTCAGATTTTCAAAACAACCGAAACGAGGAGTTAGACGGGTACAAACGGGAGGTTATTTACGAGTTGAATATTCTGTCCAACCTAAACCAATCACTTGTGAAGGAAAATGACTACATGAAGAACACGACGAAACATCTCTAAACCCAGAACAAGGAACTTGAGAGTATGCTGAAACAGACGAGATTGCAACTTGCTGAAGCCAGCCTGAAGGAGGAGAAGAAGCTGGTAGCGGTGGAGAGTGATCTTCGGGCAGCCAAGCGAGCCGTGTAAGAGAAACAGTTTGAGCTGACAATTATGGAAGGTGAACTGAGAAACCTCTCAAACAATCATAGCGCAGCCTAAATGGATAAGGAGAACGTGATTGTACAGCTTCAGGAGCAGCTGAGACAAGCATCCACAGCCATTTCCAACCTCTCCCAAGAGAACAGCGGACTGACCCGCCAGAATACAGATCTTCACCTACAGCTGAATGAGGTCAGGATGAAATATCAAGATATCGAGTCGAAGTCGAGGTTGATCGAGGTCGAGCACTCACAGCTTCTATAGGCAAGTCGTACGCTTCAAAATCTCGATGGTGAAAGACGCTTACAAGACGAGAACATTCTCAACCTGAGTTCTCAATTGTAAGAACACAAGATCATGCTGAGGGTCAGAGAGGAAAGAATCACCGAGCTATCCATAAAATTACAGGCAAAAGAGGACGAGGGGAAGGTTGTTGAGAGTGACTTTGCACGGATTCAATCGGAAATTAGTTTGATAAAGAGTCACTTAAAGGGGGAGATCGATCAACTCAACCGTGAAAAGCAGATCCTGCAAGATAGTAACCGATAACTTCGACTGCAGATGCAGGCAGAAGTGGGAAACAATAACATGATGATTCAGACCCTCAACGGAAGGCTGTAAGACAGAGAAAAGAGGTTAGCGATGTTGTAGCACCAACTCAACAGCCGTATTAGCAACGATGAGGCATCAAAAACATCTCTAAGCAATGATTTGGAGCAAGCCCGAGCGATGCTGAGAAGAGAGCAGCTAAACAGCTAGAACATCCAGACTAAGTTGGCTGAATAGCAATCCAGAGCTTAGCAATTTCTTCGTGAAAAGACCGAACTATCAAAAGACAACGGTAAACTCCGATCTGATATCAAGAAGCAACAATAATAGCGACAACGCGATGGGCATCAATTATCCCAAGTGGTGCAGGAACTCAAGCGTGAGATAGCAGAGTTGGAACAGAAATCAAAGTATAACTCCTAACAGGCCCATTCCCGCTACATGTCATAACTCAACGAGAAGACAACCGAACTGTCGAGCCTTCGAGAGCAGCAGCAAAGACTGAATGCTAAGCTGGATCAGCAGCAGGCGATGTTGCGGGAGAGATAGCTTGAGATAGGCCAGCTTCAGCGAAGGATATCCCATACTTAGGAAACAGAGACATCATTAAAGCTTCGCGAGATGTAGCTGCACAAGCTCCGGCAGCATCAATCAGAAGCCGAGGAACTACGAAGGATAGTCGAGGAACAACGGCAGCAAATCAAACATCTAGAAGTCCAGACTTTAGAGAAGCTCAATACGAACGACCATCGGCATGCAGAACTCGAGCACTTCGAAAGAATTTTCCAACTAAAGTAATCGAAGATAAGCCAAATCATCAGAGACAACATGAGCCGATTGGTGCAACACAAGGGCTATGAACAGATGAACGGTGGCGATCGTCGCCAGCTGCTGTTAAATCAGTTCGTTGAGATCGTGGAGTCCCTGTTGGAGGAGCTACACAACATCAAACTGTACACAAAGAACCTGGAAGGAGAACACCGCAAGAAGCTAGAATAGCTTGATAAGGTTCAAGTGGAGCTCAACAGTACTGAATATGAAAAGACCCATCTGGTCAACGAATTGGAGTCCATGGTAGGCAGGCTTAAGTATGTCGAGAACTATGCACAGTACCTCGCTGGGCTGACCAAATCGTCAGATGCAGAGGGGAAGCGGTTGAAGTCGCTGAACTCCAGCCTCAAGGGCAAGCTGGAGAAGGAGCTCAACGAACGTCAATGGTTACAGAACAGAGTAAAGCAGATTGGCGAGAGTGCCCTCGTGAGCCCACGGATTGAGCGTGCCAAGCAGTAACGTGTACAAATCTTCAACATGATGCGTGAAGTAATCGACGTGAACAATGTGGACAAACATTCATGATATTCCTATTCCTGAACATTTTGCTCGAAATTGTCACGATGAAGAAATTGAAGTGCAATCGTCGATTCCGCTCCACCGGCTCGCAAAGAATGGCTGACGTCAGCAGCTGATAAAGGAGTGTTTCGCTCTTGCACGTATAATCTTAGGAGTTAAGAATCTTATGCGCAAACTGGTACTGTTCTTTGCGGCGTTATTGATAGTGTGCTGCACAAGTGACTGGTAGACACGGGTGGAAAAGATCAATGATAGGGCTGACAGCATGTCCAACGATGATATCATGGAAGCAGTCGGGAAGCTCTCCGTGGAGATCGAACGATAAGCCAAGCACATCGGCTAGGGAATTGAATTCGTGAGACTGGCAGCAAGGATGAAGACAGCGGCCAGGAAGAGCCCCAACCTGCCATAGTAAATCGTGGAGCTTCTGAGGCTAAAAGCTGAACAGTACCACAAGAAAGGCAGCAAGTTGATTCTACAACAGAACCCGAGCCTATTCGATGACTTGTGAATGAGTTTGTGTTGGGCGTTCTTGGCAACGTTAATGTTGTAATTCAAACTGAAAGCATGAGGCAAGAAAATCAGGAAAGGCTGTAAACAGCGCTTCTCGCTCTCGTGGTAGCAAGGGTAGTTACAGTAGTACGTCTCTGTCTTGGGATGCCTCCACAAGTTCGATTATAACGCCGCGTTGGGAATGGGCATGCTCTACTGGTACTACCTGGATAGACTCTTAGTGCAGGCAGCAAAGACAGTACCAAATATACTCATCCAAGGTAAGCATTGCTGTCGGAACAACCCTCGCAGTCGACATCGGCTACATCTCGATGGCAATCTACAGTGCTCACAAGGAATCGGACCCGTATGCCCTCTCCATTCGAGGACTACGAATCTACTCGATCGTGATAACCCTGCTGGAGGTTGGCTTGAAGGTAGGAATGCAGTCACATAGGTTCTATTAATCCTTCGGCTCAGGATCAAAAGGGATGTTCTCAGCGGCCAGGAGGCACACAATGCATGAATGGCTATTACATCTTCTTACTGTTTGCAAATCTTCTATTTTATTCTAAAGCTCATGCAAAGACTCTTCTCATTTGAGTCTTTGGAGAAGTCCAAGAAATCCCATCGGAAAATACTCAGTCGAGCTGCCAGTGCCACCAAACTACGTCACTCCAAGGGAGTCAGCAGCCGATGCTCGCCTCTGGGGCGATCGCAAGTTCAGTGCAACAGCAACGTATAAGCGGCTGTCAGCAGTTTATTCCAGGGTGTAAACTTCGCCATCAGTAAATGAACTCGTTATTTGGAAGGGACTGACAAAGGGTTCGGCCAGCTCAGCGCATCCATCATAAAAGCTCTTTATGTTGGCAAGGATGGAAGACAAGACATCTCGTCGTAGAATGCTCTGGCCAAGTTACAGATCCTTGAGCATATTCGACGACTCTTTCCTGAACTCACCATAAACCAGTCCGATTTATGGATCTGCCGGGAAGCAGCGACCCAGGACTACATAGTGTACTTCTCTCATAGCTTCTATCCGGAAGGAGTTAACCAACTCCTTCCATTAAGCCGGTGCTGTAACTAGCCACTGCGAGTATCATTCGGCGAACCCGGGCGGGTGGAATGCTTAAAGTGTGGAAAGAACCTCGGTGAGTTTGTGTTATTACCCCCCAAGTAATACAACGAATCATAGGCCAAATAAGTTTTTACGCTTCTCACTAAGAAAAGATAGGAGGCTTGCCAGGAGATCAGTCGTTGTATCAATACCCAGAAAAAGGCATCCTTCCGGAGGATATACGAAAGGCTTCGACCAATCAAAATCCTCAAATCGGGGCATGGTACCGTACTCGTCAAGCTTTACGCACCCACCACTACCTTAACTCGCTTTGGCGACTCAATTTGCAACCTCCGCCATTGAATATGTTCTGTGCACTCAATCATTTCCTCATGGCGAAGATGCCGCTCGTTGGCTTATTGTGGTGATCGTGTGATTGGTTGACCGCACCAAAGATGTTTGCTGGACTGGCTATTGCGTTGGTAGGCTGGTTGTTTACTTGTTGACCCCAGAATGACGTTGGTGGCTGGGCTAACCCAGCACTATTCTGCCCGAATTGATTGTTTTGCTGCTGGTTCGACCAGCCAGATTGCTGGGCTTGCTGCTGTTGGGGTTGTGCGTTATAGCTAGTTGCAAACATATTCTGGCCACCTTGCTGCTGTGGGTTCGGAGGTGAAAGATTGGCGAAGATATTATTGGTATTCTGCTGATAGTTGCCTGGCTGCTGCTGCTGGAAGGTATTTGTACTTTGCTGACCCATTGCAGGGTTGTTGAAGATATTCTGCTGCTGTGGTTGGGAACTATTAAAGATATTAGTTTGTTGAGTCACTCCTGCCGGATTCGTATAGTTGTTGGTGGCTCCAACGGGTTGCTGCTGAGGATTGTTGAAGATATTGGGAGTTGATCCTCCTCCTGCCGGCATTAGGGGATTACTGGGGGCACCAGTATTCATTCCCATGTTGTTACTGTTGCCTAACCCTAAGTTGTTTCGAGCAAAGCTAGAAAAACCACTTGTTATTGGAGTAGATTGTTGCTGCTGCTGAGCGTCGTTCGTATTCTTCCCGAAGAAGCTCGAATTTCCAACCCCGAATGCAACCGGTCGATGATGCTCCGCTTGGGTGTTGCCGGAAGTTAAGCTATTTGATGGGTTTGAAACGAATAATGTTGTTGTAGTAGGCTGGGAGATAGCAGGCTGGGAGATAGGAGGCTGGGAAGCAGTGCTGGGCTGCATAGGATTGAACTTGGAGAATGGGTTCGTCGATTGCGCTGCAGGGTTGTTCTGCTCGGGTTTGGTTAATTGAGATTGGACTGGTTGAGACTCAGTTGGTTGATCAGGTTGAGCCGGTTGTTGATTAGCGGGTTGAGTTTGTGAAATTAGAGATGTAGCAGGCATGATTGTCTTGGGGGCTTCAGTAGTTGCTGAAGGAACTGTTGGTCTTGTGTCGTCAGGCTTGGGATGGACTTCAGCGAGGGATATACCCGCGAACAGACTGCTTGTATTACTGCTATTTGTGCCAGCAGCAGAATTTATCGGTTGATTACCAACGGTCTATTTTGTTTTGCTTTTATCGAATAGGCCTGCTCCGGAGAGACCTCCAAATGTTTCCTCCTTCTTCGGGCCAAACAATGTGCTAGTTCCTGCTGGCGCACCTGATGTTGTTTTATCCGGCTGATCAGGCGCAGAAGGCTTCGGAGCTTGAGGTAATTTGGAGGCCGGTATGGTTGAGGATGCCTCTTATTTCTTTAAGTTTCCGAAGAGGGTGTTTGAGGGTTTCGCTTCACCAACGGGTTTTTAATCCGGCTTCTTCTGAATCTGAGAGACTTGTTGTGTAAGCTTCATTGGTGGTAATTCATCCTTTGATTCATTTGGTTTGTTCCCAGATAGTGTACCCTTTGTGTGTTCAACTGTCGCTGGTTTGGTCTGCTCTTCTCTCTTGGGTGGCTCTGGCTTCCGAGGACCGAACGCAGATCCTGTTGGTGCTGTCGCTGACTGACTCCCCGTTTGCTGTCGAACCTATGCTAGTCGATTCACGGCCGTGGGTTGTCCTGGTTTAGGTTTGACGTCCAATAAATTTGGCAGCCTGATGAAAGGCTCTTCGGTTGTGACCCTGACCACTTTCTTCTTCTGAAACATACCCAAAGACTCGCTATTCTCTGGTAGCTCATCCTCGTCCACAAACTTAAACGAGAGCTTATTGATATTCCTTTCCTGCAGAGTTCGCTTCCATCTTTTCTACTTGCGATCTGCTTCTAGGGCAGAGATTTTTTTCTATAATTCCTGGTTCTTCTCCTCGTAATACGTCGAATACCTCTTCATTTCAGTCTCTCTGTTTGTTGGTTTGAATTTCTGGGCTTCCTTGGCGAAAAGACTGTTCATGATCTCCTTGTACTTTACGGAGTTCATGTTGTACTCCAGTTGCAGCTTCTTCAATCGGTCAAGGGTCTATTAGCTCTTGGCAGGAGAAGTGTCGACGCAGATCTCGTTGATCTTCACATCCTCATCCGCCTTGTCAGTGATCTTCATAAATTTCGACAGTTAACTAATGAGGTCGGGGAAACCTTTGATCTCTTCGTTGCACTGCCATGTCTTATGAATGTTCTCCTGGATATCCTGCTTGTATACTTTCAGGTTCTATCCAAACCTCGTCAACGCCTCTTTGCCTTTTTTGTAAATCGGTGCATACTGTTTAAATTTGGCTTCGATTGGGTTGGGAACTGGTGCTTTATCCTTTTATTTCTCCTTGTCTGTTCCAGAAGGTAGAGGTTTAGTGGCTGTTGATGGTTCTGTCGGTTTGGTGAATCCGGTAGATGAAGGTTTCTGCAAGCTATTGAGAGCAGCGCTGGAGAAAAAGGTTGAAGGGAGAGGGGCAGCCATATTAACACTATCCTTTAAACTCACTTCAGGTTCTTTCTTCACTTCTGCAGCCTTTGAAGGGATTGGAATTGATCCAAAGATACTGGTTGCTGTATTGCCTCCATCTCTAAACGATGAGAAAGGATTAGTTGAAGCAGGGAGTGACGGCTTCTCTGGTTCCTTTGGTTTGGGGGGTGGCAAAACGAATAGCTTTTCTGCTTCTCCCTTTGGGTCAGTAACCCTATCGAACGTACTTCGCTCCTGAATATTCACTTGAACCTCGATTCGATCGTTGTATTTAAACGCTGGTTTGGTTTTCTTGGAGTCACTTGAATATTCTATCCTCGAAGAAATATCTAACTTGTTGATTTCAGATTTTGACTCCTCTACTGATGGAGCTGATTGTCTCGGAATTTCAGGTGGGGCTTCTTTATTGCCAGGAGGATCTTTTCGCGGAATCGGTCCAGGAGGAGTTGGTGCAGTCTATTCTCTTTTATTCTCAGTGTTCACCTAGATTTTAACTTCTGGTGGATTGCCACTCTATGATTTTATCACTGTAGATGCAGGAGCTGGAAGAATTGGAGGAACTGGAAGATCGACAGAAATTGGGGAAACTACGGCTGTAAGAGCTGAAGCTGGATGAGCTGGGGAATCGAGAGACACTGAAGGAACTGGAGGAGCTGAAGGTATTGAAGGAGGCTCATTAGGCTTTGTTTCTGATATCTTCTCAACTTGAGCTTCTGTTGGTCTGGTCTCTTCCTTTTTCTCCACTTCTGCATCGGAAGGTTTATCGATCTTGCAGTTTTCTGGAACGCCGGTCGGAATTTCAGCCCTCATAAGAAGTTTGGCAATAGGTTCGACAATCGGGCAGTTACGCATGATCACCTCAATTCCTCTATTCCTTCTTTATGGATCTCTATCATCGAGCGCATACTCCATAGCCACCAGATATTGTTTGGTAAACTCTCCTCTGAAGTTAACCGCGAGGATAGAGATAGGGAACGGCACCAGAAAATCCAAATCCATTTCCCTGAATGCGACTGAGAGAAAGTTCCCATGATACTTCTACACCGACAGCTTCGTGTCTGGCATAGGTCCATGATATTCGCTCTCGAATTTGAGTTTATTGGCCATGAAGGCGAATCCAATCAGAGAAAATTCCGATTTAAACTCGTATTTTAGTTCGAGGTCAATTTCCTTTAGTTTTTCGAAGGGGTTGCTGGTATCCACGAGGTAGAGCTTTTCTACTTTTGAAAGCCCGATCGCTAGGAAATGCAATTCTGGGAACAAGACAGTCTTTAGTGAAAAAGGCTTCTTGACTCCCTCAGCCGAGGAGAACAACCGATCATCCTTGTTGTTAGTGAAGAAACCACCTCCACCTCTGAATTACACCTAATCCTCGAAGATATTTCCTCGAGCGAAATAGAGTGACTTAGAGTTGTTGTTATCGTAGTCGTCCAATTCAACGTAGAAAACGCCGACTACAACGTAAGCATCATCCTTGCGCCACTCATTGTACTGAAGGTTGTTGATTTTGATTATTCCGTAGATATGTATCGCGCACAACAGTCCGACGAAATCGTCATTTGCTTGTTTATCCTCCCAGGAAATTGTCTTTAGCAGTTGAAAAGTTTCCAACGAAAAGAAGTGCAGCTTGTTATGATCCGTCACCACAATGGTATTGTTTATCATCGTTGCAGCTGTACATTTCACCCCCTTGAGTACGGTCACTTCTCCTGAAGCAATGTTGACGTGCATGCAAGGGCCATAAAAACGCCAAATTAAAAGGTCTTTTTCGCTGATCCATTGCATGTTCCCGGCACCCGCTTATTTTAGAGGCACAATCTTGTGAATAGTTCGGATCAACAGTTCGCGCGTCTCAAGTACAATCAACTCACTTTTGCACAGCACAGCAAGGAGCTCCTAATTGGGACTCAACTTCAAACCCACAACACCATCTAACTTGTACCCAAGTCCTCTCCATTGCTGTTCATGGAGAATTCTAATTTCATCGTTGAGGTCATTGAGATTCTTCACACCGATGTCGCTCTGCAGGCAGTGGATCATAACTCCATAGCGGCTTGAGAAGTCTGTATTAATTACATGCTGTACCAATGAGATCAATCGATTCCACAGGAAAGGGTTGGAAATCGATGGCTGGTGCTAACTTAACAGGCACGTGCTCATCGATGCGTCCATCGGCGAGATAATTCGAATCACCTTGCGTAAAGAAGAAATCGGGGACGGAGGTGCTTCTGCTTGGCTTCATCTCAGCGAAACTAATAATAATCTCAAATAGCTGGCTCAATTGATATTGGAGACAAGGCAGACCCGATTCGATGGGCAACTTAGCTAAACATTAATATGAACTCTCCTCATGCGTATAAGTTTCGGGCCATAAGAAATGAACTTCATTCTGAATCCAAGCGCTCTAAGGGAGGATGCCAACTTCCGGAATTACAGAGGAAGGTGGCAACTGTAGACTAAGAAGATTTGAGTCCTTGGGAGACCTCTACCAACATCTCCAAGCCAGTTCGTCGTTCATCACTAGAAACGTTGCCGGTCAAGCCGACTACTCCTCACTTCAATGAACTCATGAGCACTAAGTATAGCCAACCAACTAACACAATCACTCCAAAGAGCTGTCAATGGGGCTCTCCGTTGAACAACAACCACATCGCAAACTTCGACTCCAATGTTATTTTATTGCCTGAAGATAAGAAAGCGAGGTCACTCTCGCCAAACAGATTGAGCAAATTCACAAGTAAGCGTACTACGAGTCGGAGATTCTGTGAGCATAGTTCCGATTTAGGCAAGGTGTTAACTCGTAAGCCAAGTTTGCGGACACGAATGCGACAGTTCTTCGAGGAGCAACAGCAGATCGCCTCAACCAGACCCTACGAAGATGAGAGTGGGAATGGTGTGGATGCACCTCGGACGATACAAGTTGTAGCCTACCCCATCCTGTAAACGCCAGTAATACGGAAGCTCAGTGTGCGAGAGCATAGATAGCTCAAGAAGGCGAAGTTCATGAACAACTACAATCGCAATGTTGGCCCAACTAAGAATTGAGTTTCGTGATTGAATCTGATCTTTTCTACACAAAAATCAGTCAGAACATTTCATCGAGGTCGCCGTCAGTTGGAGTGTCTTGCCTAGAGAAGTGGTCTACTCCGCTGCTCGGCATTGTGAAGAAAGTCACCTCTTGGAGTGCCTATACAGTCTTCGGAAGTTGTGAAATCGGGGCACACCTGGAAGCAACTGTTTTATTTATGCTCTCTAGCAGATCTGAACAGCGTTTTTCTATCGGTCTGATATCTTCCTGCCAATCTGGGTGTTGCTGTTTCGCTTCGGTTAGGTTCTTGTAGAGTTGGTCGACATATGCCTCGATTTTGTTCTTGAACTAACCAATACTCCACTGCTCTTTCGTCTTTTCCTCAAAGGTAACAATGTGGTCAGTTCTTCTGCTCTATCTTATCGGAGCAGAACGAGGCAGGCTGATGAACTACTCGGGTTCACTATACTCTGGAGGAGGCTCAACTCGATCCAAGAAGGTCTCCTTGTCGATTTGACTTTTGAGTTCTCTACGCATCCTTGCTCTAGTTTAAGTTACATAGTTACGCAAGACGTGACTTGAAGGCTGCCCACTCGAAGATATTGAACCACGCTTCGCTGAATTAAATACGAAGGTACACTGGCGAGAATTCGTTGAGTAGGGGATGTCTAATCAGATAAACATCGCTCCTTGATGTCCTTGCCTTCGTCTGAAAGCGGCAGCTTCTTAACCGAGTAATGAACGACTTCACCGACTTCATGCTGGACAAGTCGATTTATTTACGAACGAAATCTTCGATATTTCTGATTTCTATTGTATAGCCATCGACCTGCCATTGGATATTACGCGAGCCGTTCTGCCTAAATCGTACATGTACTTTCAGCGCCTTGTACATCAACCCTTCCTGGGATCGGTTGAAGTACCTCTCGATTCGAACACGTTGCCACTATCGAATCCATGCTTCCCTGAATCTTCCGAGATTGTACCTGTTGGATGTCCGATCAAGACCGGGCTTTCTGTACATCTTGTTGGGGTTGTATTGAACGAATGCTGGCACAAACCCGAAAGAGTTGATCGTCTCGTGCCAGGTAAAGATTGTCGAGTTGGGTGAGATCAGGAACGGAACTATCGTCCAGAGAAACTTCTCCTCGTCTATAATTTCGAAGATGGCAGGGTCGTCATCGCGCCACGCCACAATGGTGCCAAAATACTTGTCTTGCTGCCTTAAGCGACATAATACCTTGAGCACGTAGTTTAGCTTGCCCATGAAGTTCATGTCGAAGAGGTCGGAGGTCTCGCGTTGAACTTGGTTGGCTTGCATTTCTCTTTGGCAAACAGCTATTAATCGAGTATAGTTTGCTATTTCTCGGAATCCACGAAAGAAAAGATTTGTATTGCCCGGCAGCGGCATCTTCCAAATCTAATTGATTCTTCGCTAATTTTTTGCATTGAACAACTCCGATCTTCCCATTCTCTGGTCTTAATCACAACCACTTATTATATGTAAAATACGAGCCCCCTTCGAGCAGTTCACTCCTCGATGCTAGAGTCGCGAAACAAGAAGCAGGGCCTGTTAATGAAGAGGGGCGCAGACAAGGAAGAACCAATCATCCAAGTTAGCATCAATTCGTGGACTATCCTGCCCAGTATATTTCCAAAATCAGAGAAGGATTTCCAAACGGTGGTCGGTTAGCATGTTCGAACTCTAACCACTTCGCTCTTGAAGGATCTGAAGCTCGCATTGATTTCTTCCCCCTAAGAAGATCATACGTATCGCTCCGTGGCTTACAACGTAAGCGTTTACCTAACAGACCTAGTTTTCAATGTGCTAACTAAGTGCCGATAGTAAAACATAATGCCTTGGCGAGAGCACAAGTCAGAAATAATTAGCGCAATCGAAGAAAACCTTTATGCCTCTATTTTGGAATTTTTGAACAAACACCGTACCATGCCATCGAACCCACTCAAGGTCCGTATTCAAGACTCACGGAGGTAATTCAGAAATCTATGTGAAACCCGCAATATTCGATCAACTCCGAACCCAAGAAAGTAACCTCTGGGAAGCGACAACACAGATTATTATCCTGATCTGTACTTAAGCGAAGAGCGATACGAAAAGATGCATCAGGATTTGGCCTACGAGCATAATTACCTGTGGCTCAATAATCTCAGATTACACTACGACGAGCAAAGAGAGAAATACGTTCCTAAGATAACGGCCGTATTGAATTACTTTCTCGAGAGAACTTCACTTTACGATCGGAGCATTTCTAACGATAAGTGGCACTTCAGCAAAGATAGGATACTCATAGGGAAGCAGCAGGATACTATGGTTCACTTGACCCATGAAAATGTCACTACCTTCGTAGAAACGCTGTTTCCAAGGTTTACGCCATCCATCAAGCATGAACTCAGGCTCGCAGTTTCTATCGATGTCAGAAGAGCCCTTTAGAGTTGGGCTGATAGCCTAGGAAAGAGGATACAGGATTTACAAGAAGGAGCAGTCTAAACGATCCTAGAAGAATACGAGGAACAGGTGAAGGGGGTAACCGAGAAGAAACTTCGGAAAAGAGAGTTGTTACCTGAGGAGATCGCCGAGATCAGGAATCTTCTCCCTATCAGTAAAATAAGTCGGAGAAAACTGGAGAAGCAGGACATACATTAATGTATAATCGACTCGATCGAAGCAAAGGAGAGGGCGATAGATGAATCAGTAAGAAAGGATGTCCTTACATACTGCATTAGCGATGCGAGCAACTACATTCTCATCTAATAGGTCTGCGAACTCTTACAGTCACTCTTGTATGTCGAGAAGGAATTCAATGAGAAGCGAAAGAATTAGAATCCTATTCTGGTAGTCGACTTTTACGTGCCGGAAATCGTTCAGCTGGAAATATACTGTCCTGATAAGCTACTCGTTGAGACTGTGCTTCGTGGGATAGAGCAGTACCCATGCACCATCAAACTCATTGACCGCCAGAATGTGCCTGAATACAACGATGTGGTTCTAGACCTGAACCCGCAATACCCGAGGTATTTGATCAGGACAGGCATCCACATTGCAGACAACATCAGCTTCAAAGAATCAGCGGAAAAGCATGAAGTGCTTCAGAGAATCAAACTGCAGAAAGCCCTTCAGTTCTTGATGGGAGACAAGGATATGCTGCTCGAAAAGATATTTACTCTGCGAGGCAACTTCCAGTATAAAAGGCTGAGGGAAACTTACGAATCGATTTGTTTGTAACCTCACGAATATGAAAGTCTGAGAGTGACTGTTGACAAGCAAGGAGAGTTGTGCGTTGAAGGCTATACACCCTCCGAGGTCACTTCCGGTAAGGTATGCTACTATTGCAAGAAAATTCTCCAAACGCAGTTCCAATACTTCCTTAAGCATTTCAGACGGGTGTGCCAATCGAACCAGACTTGGATCTGCTTCTTGTGTGCTTTCTTGAAGCTTGACCAGTCCAAACTGTAGCATAAGGGACTGTTCAAGAAGTACTTTGAGCTAACAACTGACTTGGATATGGTGGGACTAGCAACAAGCTGTGAAGAAGAGAGCAAGAGGTTGGAGGTGAACACGATCTACTACGTTATTGTGATTTCCAAGATTGTGAATTGCGGAATCTACCGGGCTTTTGTTTACGGTACTCCACCCTGCAGCAAAGAGGAAGGAAGATAGAATACGAATAGGATCTGTGACCTCTACTTTATGAAGCCATTCTCGATCACCACTGACCCTCTACTATTGGAGAGCAGGACTGCCGAAGATTTAGATAAAATAGGGCCATTACTGAGCTGTGAGGATATACAAGCTGAAGCTCTGTACATACTGATGCCATCGAAGGTCACCTTGAAGAAGTGCAACTACAACTATGAGGAAATTACAAACAGTGTCTTGCTTTCACCCAGTGATATTCGCCTAAATTGTGAAGTCACGTATTTCGAGGAGGCCAGCACCGACTGCACCCGTTTGGTGATCGATAGAACCGAACTACGGCCAGAAGAGCTAGTGCAAAAGGACCAGTTGGCTGCCTTCATGAAAATGTAGAAGCTGGATACATTCGAGGAGTGCAAAACTCGTCTTCGCAGTATTCTATGCTTCACCCGCTACCTGTCCAACTTCGACTTCATCAACATATTCAACAATACCCTCGAGCAGATCTCTCTGACTTCCTCCCTGAAGCAGCTGCGGCTAAACAGCAAGTTCGATCGACTGCGTGTCTTGGATATCTCGGACAATGAGCTCCAGAAATTCGACATCAAGACAGCAAAGTTCCCGGCTTTGCAGTACTTCGAAATCAAAAATACCTTCTTGAAGAGCCTCGATCTGGACGACGATGAATCTCCCTTGCCAAAGATTACCAGCATCAAAATCCTATCCAACAGGTATTTCGAGAACGCCAGTTTCCTGGAACTGACACTGCCTACCCTCACGACCATCAATATCTCGCATTGCAAGATCAAGCACGTTACCAAGATATGGCAGATGGATTCACTCAAGGAACTTGACCTGTCTAACAACTTGCTTGAAGAGTTCATTGCTGGTGAGGACTCGAGACTCCCCAAGCTCGCGAAGGCCAAATTCGACAGCAACTTAATGCGGGTGTTCGATATGAAATTTTGTGTGGCCAACTAGCTGACTTCTCTGAGCATGTCAAACAACCTCTTGGAGGAGCTTCGGTTGCCACCCCTTCCCAAGATCGAGGTGCTCGAACTCTGTAAATGTGCAGCATTACTCAGCATTCAACTACCTCACCGAGTTGAATATTGATCAGCTAGGCATCAAGTACCCACGCAAGAAACTGCTTAATGTCTACTTCCGTATGAGATACCATCTAATTCAGCATACAATCAAATCACGGGGCTGGTGGCTAGCAATGATACCCTCAAAGTGCTTGGTAATGTCGAGGCCTTTATGAATAAGGGGTTCGAGCTTACTAAGGAGCAATAACCCTTCTCCAGCAAGTTTTAAATTCGCTATGAGGGGATTCTCAAATTCGCGTTGCAGGTCACCCACCTCTACCTTCAGTGGACTGTCAATCGAAAAGACATATCCGCCGAGAAGATACGATACCTTAAGGAGTTTCCAGGACTGAACTAATACGTCGATTGGAAGGAGGAAGGTAGAATAGTAATAAGGGAGAAGCAGCCTCTTAACGAGGAGAAGGAGATTCGGGTGGCACTTCACAGAAGGCTCCGATAGATAAACTAACATTAGCGCAAAGAAGCCTAACAAGCTGAGAGAAAAGTCACTGTCTGTTCTTGATATTCTCTTTTTCATCGAGCTGGCGCTTCTCCATCAACTTCTTGGTAGTGCTTTCCTGCATCACGAGCAGCTTCTCGTAGAGACCGTCGTGGAGCTACTGCAGGCTGTCGAAGAACAGTTTGTATGTCTTCATGAGGCGGGGATTCTACTGACCGTTCAACAGTGTCCCGAGCGTCTCCGAGAACTGTTCCTCGAAGTCATGAAGACTTTAGCGAGTGGTTTCGACCTCGTCAACCACCTTGGAAAGTATCCATAAGGCTCCTTCCATGTAAATGACCTTGTCATAGTTGGTGGACTCGCTTTCGATGAGTTTGACCCGCTCATGCAGAAGCCGTATCTACTTCTACTTGAGTCGCAGCTCATCCTAATATTGCCCTGCCACCTTCAGACTATCAATCTTGACGTTATTCTTTTCCCCACGGTAGCGAGCTTTGCTCACCTCCTTCTTCAGCCGTTCTATCTGTTTGCGTGCGAGCATTTAGTCGTATCGCTGCTCCATCCTCTTCCGAAGCTTCTGAAGTTCGGCTTCATAATTTTCGCGAACTCGCTTGACGTGGTTTTCTTCTCGAGCCAGCCAGATTTGGTTGAGTCCAAATAGCACTTCTTCTATGCACTCTTCGTTGAGGCTCTCATACTTCAGCTTCATGTCCAGCATGAACTTGTAACTTTGGGTGGGGGTCCAGATGAGCTTTTCCTCAATGCGGATGTCCATACAGCTGCACAATTTCGGCTTGTTCGGACGTTGTTGTAGTAATCCATTGGCTTTCAACCTTTTAGGAATGAATTTGAGGAAATGAACAGCTTTGGTATCTTCCGTGAACAATGCGAACTCTTTGTACTCTTGGGTGGACTTCAAAAGACCCACCAATCGCTCGATGGTTCTATTGAGTTCATCTATCTCCAAGAGTTGGGCACCTTTGGATTCTTGATCAAGGTAGATCTCATGCATCGTTCTCTATGCCTGCTGCAGCTGACGTTTTAATTGATCGTTCTCTTCTGCAATCCTCTCTGTTTGGTCAGTGAATTTCTGCGAATCGAGCTCCAGCCCACGAACCTTCAGATTGAGTCTCTAGATTTCTCTGCTTTTTTGGTCGACCAGCTGCCGTAGCTAATCGAGCTCGTTCAACAACTAATGATTATCTCTGTCTGCAGCGAACGTGTTATGCTTATCGTTAGAAGGCGGGGGCTGTTGAACCTGCCGAGAATTGCGCTTCTCAAACTCAAGCTGCTGCCTCAAAACATCAATTTCATCTTCTGCCTCGCTGAGTTTCTTCATGAGCAATGACGTGTTCTCCCTGGCTTTCATCAACTGCTTTTCTGTCATGGCTAATCTCACCTCGAGATTCTTTTGCTCCTCCTGATGTATAGCTTCCTTGACAGACAGCAGCGACTTTTTATCACTGAAGCGATCGACACGCTTGCTTTCCTTGAGCCCCTTCCAGATCTGGTGTAGCTTCTCGATGTCCCTCGACTCGTTCTGATCGGGTTCACTTTCCTCCGACGAACTCATCTGTTAATAGCGATTTAAATTATTAATTTACTTGGGAGGAGAACCTCCCGAACAATATTATCATCAAGTGTAGTCGTTTGGTGAGTAGTCACCCCCTTCATCCTATTCGTTGATGCTGCGCCAAGGTACGAGCTAAGCTTAGTCGGCTTTTTGTTGAGCATTATCGTCTGCACGGTTACAGCTCTTGGATCGTTCTTGTGAGTTGTTCGAAATTTTATGCTTGAGGTGGAGCGGTGACGGTCGATGATGCCGTTCCAAATGCCGCTTTCGCAGAAAAGGAAGTTTGCTAAGTTCTTCTGCAATGGCTTTCGAGGGATCCTGATTGTTATGAATATCGCTAATAATCCGACAAACCTTTTCATAGTCCACTGTTACCTTTGGACAGGATTCGTTTCGGTTCTTGAGGTTCATCCGATTGTGGAGGTGTCCTCCTCGAATGCAGTAGTTAGCCTGCTCGTCCAGCTGTTTTAGATGCTTCTTGCGCTACTGCTTAAGCCTATCACGATATTTTCGCAGTAGGTCATTATAGTCCTGTCGGTCCGGCGAGCTTGTTCGGTGGGTTTCGATTGTTCGGTTGAGGGACTGAGGGGATCGGTCAAGTGGCCATTATTGAGTGTAAGAAGCCAGGCTCTGCTGCCTCCGCGGGTTGCCAGGTAGTCGGAACACAGTTGTAACGAAGCACGGTTTGGTGAAGGCCAGGACTTGAGTTTGACCCATTCTCGTCGCAGCCATGAACATCTCTGGAGGCTGTGTTCTACCTTTGGACATAATAAATGTAATAAAGCGCAAGCATCTCACGGTTGGACCGCACTGCGATCTCTCGTCGGACTCTCGTTCTTAGTAGTCTTCTAATCCCGGGATAGACGTGGAGGACTTTCAGTACTTGCTCGCTTTTCAAAGAACTCTTCCTTCGCAGCCTTTTCAGCACTCTTGCGAAACACCTCCATACGTTCGACAGCCTTGCCGAATACCTATTCGAAGCGGGTGAATATTATGAGCAACACCTTGACCAGCTTTCCGCTGCACATAAGATCGGCCAACTCATAGTTCTTTGGACGAAGAAAGCACGGGGCAAATACCACTGCACAGTTATAATTGCTCATCTTGTTGAATGCCTCTCTTCGAATGACCTTCTACTTGAGGAATGAGCACATAAAGAGGATTACACAGTAGTTGAGTTCAGGAAGCTCCCTCAATAACGATCTAACAAAATCTAGCTCCTGGTCAGCTGGGATGCCGTTGATATTCATGATCTTTTCATAGACAGCGTAAGGAATTATGGGCTCTGCCAAGTTGGTAAAGATCTTTTTGATGACTCCCGCAACCACGTAGCCGTCAGTCACAGTCTCCAGATACTTCTCGTTACGGTTGAATAGCTCTCTGACAAGGTCTTCCTCCTCCTCGATGGAACCTGACTTACGGAATATTCCCTATAGCTCCAAGAACTTGGGTTGATACACGAAAGTCATAACCAGCAGCTTGAGTAGCTTGGGTACTCGCTCATCACTCATCTCCTAACATAAACCGACGGCTTACGTACTTCTACAAAGGCATATTCATACAGCTGAAAGGCGATACGTACTTCACCTGCGGCTCTGGAGGCTTCTTAACTGGGATCTAGACAGCCCCTTGACTGCTGAAGCTGAGAATCTCCTACGGCAGGCTCTCGTTGAACTTATTGGGCATCTTATACTTAGCTAGGTCCTCAAGTGCATTCACGAACTAAAGCCTCCGACTGAACAGTTTGTTGAGTCTACCAAATACAATCCAGTCAAGCGACTTCACTGAGAGAGAGGGACTAACAACATAGATTTTCTCTAGCTTGGAATAGTACATGATTGGAAGCGTCTTATACATGCTTTTGAAGGCTGAGAAACTGTCGTTGGAGTTACATAAGCAATTGAAGAAGACCACGCTATACTTTCGTATGACGGTGCTGTATTAGCGATATCATTACCGGAAGGCCTCGTCAAGAGACCGAATGTAAAGCCGGTAGAGCTTCTCCAGATCCTTTGAATCTGCCCCCTTGTAACGATGCCCGTAGAACAACAACAGCTGTCGATCCCTGCTATCCCAATCAATCAGCTAAAAGATGCGGTGTGATTATTCACGTTCGAGGTCCTCATACAGCGCTAGATTGAGACAGCCGTTGTAGAACATTTGGATCTCATCAAGGTCACGTTTAAACTCCGGGTACTTCCTGTACTTTTTGACGATGTCGGACTCGCCGTCGAGTTCCATAAAGCATTATAATGTTACAGGAGATGCAAAGCTGAGCGATCATTTCTTGGTGGGTTAGAGCCTACGAGTGATCGCCAACGGTGGGCGCACAGTAGCCGAGTAGCTTTTTGGCACTAAATGACATGGGAGGTACTTGTTGGTTTGAGCTGCGGCTTTGACTCCGGAACGATGAGGGATGTCTTTTTTACGCTCGCAGTCTTTATCTTGGTGTTCAGAATCTTCTGAGTTTGCGGCTATTTCGTGATTTATACTTGGTCCTCTTCGGTTTGAGGGTACGCTCGCTCCTTCTCAACGAGCAGCTTGTTTCGCTAGAACATCCGTTCGACTCTTTAGGTGTCTGAGTCTACCTGGTTTATCTGCTGCTATGCTTGAATTGCGAAGCCGGAGAGTATCTAGTCCTTTTCCTGAGAGTATTTTTTTACTATCTGGCGGATGTAGGCCTTGGCTTGAATTTCTGATGGGTCCATGAATTCACTAAATAATCTCGAGGGATACTAAAGCTTTGGGAGGACCTTACAGTACTCCATCTTGACGCTAGATACTCGTTAGTTGAGTAGATAGGCGTACACGATGGACGGCATGGACTTCTGAACTTCCCAGGAACAGTTTTGGTAGATGACACTTTGCAGCAACACAAAGTTCTTTCGTTGATAGCATACCTTTGCACAGGACAATCTTTCCTTCAGCTGGGCGAGAAACTCCAAGCGCTTCCTACTGCTGAGAATCATATGTCGAAACGCCAAGCAAACAGGCTCCAGCAGAAAATTTGGCGTAACGAGTATAATCTTCATCAAGAACAGCACAATCCTATCAAAGCGACCTCTCGTTAGCTTCCACGTTGATAACCTTTCCAGCATAAGTTGTATCGATCTCCAGTGTGACTGTTCCAGCATTCGGTTTAAGGTGCGCATGAAAATATCGAAGTCCGGTTAGCATTCTGTCAGTGCAACCAGCAGGGGTTTTATGGATTCAGCTAGATCATAGCTGTGTTTCTTCAGTACCACCGCAAATGTTGGTTGGAGGTCTGCCCGGAATGTTACCTGCAGCCTACTATAGAAGAGAACGAAGGCGATGGCTATTCTGCGATTGCTAAAGTCGAGCTGTGACATGTTGACTGTCATTTGGACCAGACAGCGCTCTCCGTAGAATTCCATGAGATTCTCTATACTTTACAGCACTGCAACTATATGATCGACGTTGCGGCTCAGAAAAATTCGGTTGATGATGTGCAACACTTTCATAAAGAGGAGCTCTTCCTTCAGTTCGGTACGAAACTATCTAACAATCACAGTTACTGTCAGCAGCAGATTATTGAAGTTATTTCGAATAAGCCATTCGCAGTCCTTTCCTTCGAATAATTCTAAAGCACTCTTCAGGTTCTCAGGTCGAGGGCAAGTTGCAAGTACTGCGTAAGCTTATCTCCGAACGATGTCTTACTTGTCGGTCGTATAGCCCCATACGACTTTCCAAAGCTCCTCTCCACCGCCCACCGGAAGGTACTTTAGTGCCTTCGCAATGATACTGCAAATGGCCCTGCGAGATATAGGGTTATGATCCTCGTTGAATAGGATTATTCGTTTGAGCGTGTCCTTTCGAAGGGTCTACGAAAGCTTCCTTACTTAGACTTTCTAGTACATCATAGACGCTATCAGTAAGTAGTAGAGCAGTACGCCTTTTCTCGGGAGTAGCACCGAACCCAAATGCTCCAGTGATGTACTCCTCAGCATGCTCCATTTCTGAGGGGTAGCGACGCACAAAGGCTTCGTAAGTGAGCACCCACTCATCACTGACCTGCGGCTCTTCGTAGCTCAGCATCTTCAGAAGTAGCTTCGTGGTGGTCGCTCGCTGCTGCTCGCTCAGCTCAAACGGGGCAAGCAGCAAGAAACTAGTCAGTCCGTAGCCCATGATAATCTGCAGATCCTTGTTGAATTCTTTGGTATTGTTCTGCATAGTCATTAGTACCCTACCGCGAAGAGTTCCAGCAATTAGGTATAGGCCTTGTTATTTGTTGCATACAGTGGGAAGTTTTCAAGCACAGACCACTTCTGAATCTTCTGGCCATCGAGGATTAACCGCTTGGCCCTCTCCAACTGACCGAGCTTATCCGGCAGCACAAGTTGCTCGATTTCATCGCTGGTCTGCATCAATCGAGGAGTACTGCAAGTTTACGGTTGAGGTTGAGTACTGTGCCAGTCTGAGGATTGATGCAAGCACCGAAATCCTCATCATCGAAGACTTTGCTCTACTTGCTGGACTTTCGTTCCATGCGTTATTGGCTTTTGAAATCTGTAGGGTTTTATAGCAATACGGGTTGGAATGGGTTCGTAAGGACTAACACTTTACTTTCTATGCAAATCAAACCGCAGACATCCGTCAACTGGAAATGCGTTTCATAAAGTGCCCAATCTCTCAACCTTCAAAGACAATACATCCTCGAAACGGAACTTATCAACAGTGGATCATCAATCCGACCCGTCGGAGTCAATGATGAACGAAGATTCGTTTTCGCTGGCCTGCTCCATCTGATTTGTCACTTCCTTCAGCTTCTTCGATTCTATCGTATTGAAGATGTTCTTCACATAGTTTTCCAGGTGTCTGGCTTTCTTTACTGGGAGGGTCTCGATGTCGAACTCCAACTCCTATCGGTTTTATTGGTTGTCATTGACGATTTCCCAAACTCCACGCAGGTATTCGTGTGGCAGCTTCTTGATCATTTGACCTATAATAGCATGTCGGTAGTACCCAAGCTACGCTTTTCCTGCATTGTCATTGGAGTTTCACTGAGGCTGCTAGCCACAGGATTTTTCTTCTTTATGGCGGGCTCGGCACGATGAATCACTGGTCTCTCGATCAGTAGCTTTTCGTAGGTTGGAGCCTGCGGCTGCACAGTGACGCCACCTAATACGGGAATACCCTCTTCCGCCAAGAGCCTGTTGAAGTATCGTTCGACACTGCTGGCCATGTCATAGATTTGCGAGCCTGCTGCATTGAAAGTATATGCATTCTGCCAAACCTTTCGGACCTCCGTGATGAATTCCTGGATGGTTGCTAGGGTGCCGATTTGGATGTTCATTTCCACGGTGGACAAATCCATGGGTTCTACATATACCACTCAATACCTTTGATGATACTTAAGTAGTTCGGTACCTGCCTGGTATCTACAGGCACGTTAAAGGGGTAAGCGTTATGGTGGCGACGGAGCTTGGTCAGAATACGGATGCATTTCAGCATCTGAGGGTCCAGAGCTGTATTCAATCCACCAACATACTTCGAGATGGAGGCTGTGGAACCACTTGCCTCACTGGCTCAATGTATTCGCTCTTGCTCTCCGATTTCTTGTCCTTTCGGTTCGGGACTAGTAATGGAATGCTATCTCGCATACGGTTGGGCTGCGCAAATGTCTTGCCCTTTGGGACCAGGCAGAAGCCGAGAGGCATCATTGCATTCAGCAGCTTGATCTGTTCATTAGTCATCGAGTATTCATTGCTGCGCTTCTCGCCCTAACTCTTCCGATTAATTAATTCATACCTCAGGCGTGTACACAATCTAGTGAGACATTGGGGGTTTATTATTATAAGGTACAACAGTATATATACCCCTCCCGGCGTCAACTCCGTGCCAGCCATTCGTTAGTCACGATTAGAAAAGTTCCAGGTCTGATGTAACAGACCATCTCCTACTGCCAGGTTTACCTGGCTTGTTGTGTATCGGGTGAACCCTGTGTATTCTAATAATTAAGTTAATTAATAATCCCAGATGGGTGCCTTGCTTGGAACTCAACCAGTCGATAATGAACCTTTCCAAAGGCTGGACATACGTGACCTCTACCTCACAGTGAAGACCGAAGATGATATCGAGACTGCAATTAAGGCGATGCTAGCAGTGATGACTATCCCAGAGAAGGTTGGGCAGCTGAGGCAGATTAATTACAACAAGGGGTCACTTGACGATAGTACGAAGAAGCAGATTGCCCAAGGGCTGATCAGTTCTGTATTGTGGCCCTCAAGCGTAAACTGCATGAACGAAATTCAAAAGACTGCTATGGAGGAATCTCGAATGAAGATACCACTGATTATCGGCAAGGACATCATCCATGGTTTTCGAACGGTCTTCCCGATCCCTTTGGCTCAAGCAGCATCTTTTAACCCCGATTTCGTTGAGGCTGGTTCAAGGGTATCAGCTATCGAAGCGACAACACTGGGTGTTCGCTGGACATTCTCACCGATGATGGATATTGCCAGGGATCCTCGTTGGGGAAGAATAGCAGAAGGGTACGGATAAGACCCATACCTTGCTTCACGGATGGGTGTTGCAGCTGTTAAAGGTTACCAATCCCTGAATCTTAAAGATCCAACTGCAATGGCGGCATGTGCGAAGCATTTCGTTGCATATGGAGCAGCTGAAGGAGGTCGAGATGACAACACTGTGCTACTGCCAGAGAATACCTTAAGGGATATTTATCTCGTTCCATTTCGGGAAGTGTCAAAAATTGGCTGCCAAACATACATGTCAGCCTATCATCAGCTCAACGGTGTTCCCTGTTCAGGCAATCAATTCATCCTCAAGAAGGTACTCAGGCAGGAATGGGGCTTCAGCGGCTTCGTTGTTTCCGATTACGATGCTGTCCCATCAATGGTTAGACATGGATTCTGTGAAGACCAATAGGACGCGGCGAAGAAGGCAATAAATGGTGGCGTTGATATGTAAATGGCAAGTAGCTCGTACCAACAGTCTCTTCCTTCTCTTCTTGACAAAGGACTTGTGAAGCTGCAGGACCTGGAAACTTGTGTCGCAAATGTGCTGAGAGTAAAATACAGGCTTGATCTTTTCAAGAACTACTACACGGATCCTGCACGAGCTTCGATCTTACTTGACAAGAAGCATCTCGAAGCTGCCAAGAACATTGCCTTGCAGTCTGCAGTATTGTTGCAAAACACCAACAAAACCCTTCCGATAAGCAAGACGGTGAAGAGTATCGCAGTGATTGGCCCACTTGCCGATGATGGCTTCGGCCATCTTGGATGCTGGGCACCTGATGGACAGGGTTCTGACACAATCACCCCACTCAAATACTTGCAAACCACATACCCCACAATTAAACTGAACATTGCGAAAGGATTTACCGATTGCAGAGCACAATTTACAGATTTATTCGCAGAAGCAATCGCTGCTGCCAAGGCATCTGACGTTGTTTTAATGTTCATGGGTGAAGATAACAACATGTCTGGAGAAGGGAACAGCAGAGCAAATATTGGACTACCTGGTCTTCAAGAACAGCTGATTCAGCTGATAAGTCTCGAAAAGAAGCCAACAGTCCTGGTACTCAATGCTGGAAGATCACTTATTCTCACACACATTCTCCCGTTAGTGCAGTCAATCCTGTATACCTGGCAGCTTGGGACGATGGCTGGACCTGCAATCATCGACTTGCTGTTTGGTGTGAGTGTTCCATCTGGGAAGTCTCCTATAACCTTCCCAAGAGAACGTGGTCAGATACCTCTCTACTACAACAAAAAGAATACGGGGAGACCAAACAACACCCACGAGTACAAACCCTTTACATCTTCTTACATCGATATCGACTCGACCCCGCTGTTTACCTTTGGGTTTGGACTCTCTTATACAACTTTTACCTACTCGGTGTTTAAGCTGTCCAAGAAGTCGATTACATACGGCGAAACTATCTCCGCTTCAGTAGTTCTGAAGAATGAGGGAACCTACATCGCCGATGAAGTTACCATGCTCTTCGTGCGAGACCTTGTTGGTAGTTATACAAGACCTGTCAAAGAACTAAAGGGATTCAAACGAACCAGTCTCAAACCAGGAGAGTTCACAACACTGACCTTCGTCCTTTCAACCGACGATCTCTGCTTCTGGACGAAGAAGCAAGAATGGAAAGCTGAACCCGGCAAGTTCCAGGTTTGGATTGGAGGCAGCGCTAATGCAACTTTGACAGGTGAATTCGATGTGACAGCGGCAGCCACCAACGCCGAAGAGGAATTTGAAGAGTTGATGATGCAGTGAACATAAAGCCGATAGTTTAGAAGCCATACACTCTGGTGCATTTCGAGAATGTTTATGAAATACTTGGTTGACCGTTCGCCTCCCTTCATCGTCAAGGAGAACCTTAATTTAAATCGGAAGTGTTATGAACACCGTTGATGCTGAGCATCTATCCTTTTCAGTCAACAAAATTGATTTGTTGCTATTGCTTCGACAATCATTCGTTTCGATAGATCATCATGAGAAGAATAGGCCTCCTGCTTGATGCTTCATGTCCACCAGGTTGTGCCAGCGGTGAACGAAGGGTCCAGGGGCGTGGTAGATGATACGAGGGCGAGTCATCCATGAAATGAACCAGATCACCAGCAGCACGATGACGAAGGCGAGTGCAGCCCAACATGCAATGCGGACGCACTGATCTCTCTTGCCCTGTTCCCAGGCGAGATCCTGCGCAAGTGGATCAGAGTACATGATTCAAAATGGTAATAAATATAACCGGAGGTGGGCCTGAAATTAAGGGCTAATGTCAGTTGGCCTCCAGTACGCAACATTACCGAACGAATTAGTATTAGCCAATAAAGGTGACTGGTAAAGTTGAGATCGGCAGTATGTCATGGTGCTATCATTGGTCTGGGAACTCCGCATAGTCGACATCAATGACGATTGTCTTCTCTGGATGCTGGGCAAGCTCTTCAACTTCCTTGGCGTAACGTATTTCGCGTCCATCGTGGAGAAATATCAGGTTCCGACCGTACATGTCACACTTCAGCTCATTTTAGAACAGGCGCTTGTAGCTTGAAAGCGGAATAGTGGAATCTAAGATGACCTCGATCTTGTTGGGGTTGGGCTCCTTCAGAAATACCAGCTCAATTATGGCTTTGCTACGTATATTGTTCATTAAATAAATTAGGAAGCAACTGCTGAGTGTTACGGCAGTCAAAGTCCCTACCCTCGGCGGTTGCTCAATTGGAAAGCAGCAATCCTCGATTAAACGGTGAAGTGATAAAATGGCTGAAAGTGAGACGAATCCGAATATCAATAAGGACGGGCTGAAAGGAGACTTCTCAACAGAAGCAGCCCTTCTTCTTCGGTTCGATAACTGGCAGAAGCCTCGAGCCTGTGACGTTTATGTAGTTGTCTTGGAAGCCTTCTTTTATCATTCGGCAAAGGTCCGTAAATATCTCGTTGATATTCTCTCCCGTCTTGGCGCTCGCAGCGTAATACTTCAAATTGAACCGCTCGGCAAGCTTCTCGCCCTCTCTGCTGCCTACTTTCCTATCGTCGGCCTTACAATCGTTTTTATTTGAAACTAAGATGATTGAAGCACAAGGGTGAGTCTTTTCCTTGAGCTCCTCCATCCAGGTCGATATGTTCACAAACGACTCCCTGTCCGTCACAGAATAGATGAGAATTATTCCCATTGCCCCACTGTAGTAAGAGCGTGTTATCGTACGATATCTTTCCTGCCCAGCAGTATCCCAGATCTGTAGACGAACCCTCTTTTCATCGACCACGATGTCCTTGAACCTGAAATCTACGCCGAGAGTACTGAGAGTTTCCGACTCGAACACTCCGTTGCAATAGCGCAAGATAGCATTAGTCTTCCCCACTCCTACGTCACCCACCACAAGGATCTTAGCCGTAATGTCGTAGCCCCTGTCCGATAGTACCGATTTAAAGCCATTGTTGTCCATGCTATGCTTTTGATTATTATACTTACGAATTCCCTACGCCCTATATACTATGCAGCAGCCGACAAGTTCTGAAGCCTGCACAATGAAATATATTTGTCATAAAGCTCCTGATGCGATCGGCAATAAACAACTTCAAGGTCAAGTCGTTGCTGCTTTCGGGAGATTATATCTGCAGCGATGAAGAAGGCAGCTGCTACTTGCTTTCGTCCTGTCAAGCAGCAACATTCACAAGCGAAGAGCTTACAGCTTTCAAAACAACTGTGGACTACGTCGTTTTTCCCGTTGAGATTGCGCTTCTTAACCAGGACAGTGCAGAAGAAAGCTATGGGTGCTATCCACTGAATGAGGCAATGACGCATTGCTTGACGCGAAACGCCTGGATCGCCAATACTCGAAAAAGAACGAAAAACTTGCTGTTCCAACTCGCCTGTGCAATTTGTGAGGGGGTGTGGAACCGCCTATAGTTAAGAAAGTCAGTCGAGCAATGTCTTGAACTCGACAATCTCTGGGTGAGCCGGCGAGGGATGCACCTAATGTGGATTAAACGAACAAAATAACTCGAAGGCTTACCGTAAGAACGAATCCCAATCAAACTGGGATAAATCTTCTATTACATTCTGTATGGTAGGGTCTACTCGAAGTCTTCGCAGCCGAAGATGCTATTCTATGTCAAGAAAGGACCCGTAGACGCAGTTGTTTGGGACTTACTGGGGGGTGTTATTCCAATGAACCAAATCATAAATCGCCTGGAGCAAGCTATCAACGGAGTCAATCTCTACACATAATGTCCTCCAAGTCGCTATTAAATGAGGACATGTGGATCGCCTATCGACAGGTAGATCGTACCTACGAAAAGAAGAAGTATCGAGCGTACCGAATTATCAATTAAGAAGAGTTTCGAGTTAGTGCAGGACAGAAAAAAGCCTGAGCGCTTGGTCTAACAAAGGAAAATGCAAGATAACTCAAACGTGAGCGAAAAGATCTTCCAAGGAAAACCCACAAAGCACAACCAAAGCTATTATCAGTCTACCATCAAACACAGCAAATACTTGCGCAGCAACATTCTCACATACAGCGAGGCTCTCAGGTTGTCTGACGGCCGTATTAGTAAGGACAAATCGGAGAGAGAGGCCTTTATCGATTCGGCGACATACAGAAAGAATAACAGAACCTGCTATAAACAGAGTAGTCCCGACTAGAAGAGCAACAGAACCAACGAGAGCATCAACAGTGAAATATCCAAACTTCTTCGCGAAAGGGCAATGGAGGCTTATAGAAACGAAAAGAAGACCAGCATATTTGGCTAGCGATAGTCCGTTGCCGAGTCGGGAAGGTACGCATCTTCTGCCTGGAACTCCAAAGCTAGACAATATATCAATTCAAGAGGCTGTCTGCCCACAAAATAATACGGGAGGATTCAAACCGAAGAGGCTCTTAGGCAGTCGATGGGGAATCGGGAAAGGTTTACAACTGAACCTCCAAGTGCGGTTCCTACAGCAAAGCAATCTCTTTTGGACAAGAAGCTCCTATCCTACCTCGCTAAACAATCCAACTCTCAGGACGAGAGGGATAGACCAATCAATAATAGACAAAAATTTCAATCCCTGTACCAGCCAGATATGAACCATCGAAGGCGCTTGATTAAGGAGCGTCCGTTACTGCAGTATAAGAGACCGGTTTAAGACATCCTCCCAAAGATTAATACGTTTATCTTCCACTCTTCCATTCATAATAGCCAGCTGGCTACCAATCGCTCAATCTAAGACCGTTCTAACCATGAATAAAATAACGTTGTGGTTCCTTCTCTGATTAGGTAAGAAAAATAATCT
>ERZ724508.226-NODE-226-length-41060-cov-4.935569_pt1 | contig 41060 bp, 52 predicted proteins | sample MGYA00376041_ERZ724508 | MGnify/ENA primary metagenome ERZ724508 (study PRJEB28724, sample SAMN07190887) | wastewater metagenome | isolation source: effluent of sewage treatment plant in Hong Hong | place: USA: Christiansburg, Virginia | collected 2016-03-01 ...
GCATCAGCCGCAGGCTTTGCGGCAGCGCGCATGACCTCGATGTGTTCAATCAGCAGCTGGTCGCGGATCTGGGGCACCAGGCCGTTCCAGTCGTCGACGCTCAGGCCGCTGACCGAGTGAGCGGCGGCCACCACCGTGCCCAACTGCACCAGATCGCCGCCAATCTCGATCATGCCGGGGAGCACGTCGGTACCGTAGAGGATGGCGCCGTCAACATCCAGTGGGCTCTTGGGAATGGCGCCAATCACCGGTGTTTCGTCGTTCGGACCAGCCAAAGCGCCACCGGGAATGACATCACCCAGCACCATGGATGCTGCGGACGCCACCGGTGTGACGCTCTGCGCCAGAGACCAAACCTGCGGGTGTTTCGACAGCTGTCCCCACTGCGGTGGCGTGACGCTCTGGACATCGCCATGGCCGTGCCAGACCGCGCCAGACCCGGCCACGTTGTCGACCTTGCGCTCTTTGTGGCCGATGTAGACCACGGGAATCAGTGTTGCATTGCTCACGAGGGAGTCCTTTCAGGTTGGCGCTTGGCGCCATGAAAAACGGGGGCGCTGGGCCCCCGTTGGTTGCGACTTCAGCCGATGTCGGCCGATCAGTTCACGCCGGCGACAACACCCTTGAGCAGCGACCAGATCGTCGCGGTACCGCCGGGCAAGCTGGCGGCACTGACCGTGGGCTTGAGCACGATCTGCACAGGCTCCTGGAAGGTGATCGCTTCAAAGACCAGATTGACCCAGCTGGCCTGCGCTGCCTGGCCAGCCGTGGAGGCCGACAGGAAGTACGTCGGCGCAGCGGCCACGGTCTGATCCGGGTGCATCGAGCGATAGCCCAGGTTGAACGCCAGCGCGGTGCCGCCGTCCAGGTCGGTGTTGCGGTACAGGAACTCCTGCAGCCGGAAACCGGCGGGCAGCTCGCCCAGGATGACCTCGTCAGCAGTGGTCAGGTTGGAGGTGATGGTTGCCTTGGTGTCGACGGAAGTCGAGTTGCCAAAGCTGTTGGTGGACGTGGCAGGAACCACAGTCACGGCACGAATGGTGGGCATGATTTGCTCTCCAAGAAAGGATGAAAGGTTGGTTCTGTCAGGGGCCGGGCCTGGTGGCTCAGCCCCTTGTCAGATCAAGGCCGGATTAGAGGCCCACGGCCTTGACGGCCGCATCGATGACCAGCACACCGTGGTCGGTCGGCTCCAGGTTGCCGTCGGCATCGCGGAAGGAGAAGCGCAGCTTGGTTTCGCCGCCCATCCATTCGCCCATGGCCTCGTGCTTGGAGCTGTAGTCGTAGACACGCTCCTTGAACGCAGCCGTCATGCCGGAGCTGGTGTTGTTGCCTTGCAGGACCGCAAAGCCCTGGGCAGCCAAGAACACCGAGCGGCTGACGCGGTAGCTCGCACCCAGGCTGGGGTTGATCTGCACCTCGGACTCGGTCGCGGTGTACCGGTTCGCGCTGGTGACGATGTTGGCGTACTCGCTGGTGTTGAAGCTGATCGAGTGCTCCATGGGGCGGATCAGGATCCGGTTCCACATGAGGATCTCGCCCAGGAACAGCGGGTGGTTGCCCACCAGACGGGCACGCTCCATGGCGTTTTGCTGGAACGCCCGGATGTTGTAGCCCGCGGTGGTGTCCTGGATCAGCTGCGCATAGCACTGAGGATCCAGGTACAGGATGCCGCGAATCGGCGAGTAGTTGGCGGCAGGGTCACCGGGCACACGCACAGGCTGCAGCTTGAACTCCAGGGAGTCCAGGTATTCGGCCAGGGCGTCGATGTGCTTGAGCTTCCAGCCATCGGTCGAGTCGATCAGGTTCAGCTGCTGACCACCCTGCACCAGCTCGTCACCGTTGATGACCAGGTGACGGTTGTAGGTCGGAGCCTTCACCGGGTTGATCATCTTCTTGTTGAAGTCGGCCAGGCTGGCAGCGTCACCACGGATGGCCGGGCGGATGTGCCAGGACTTGCCGCGCTGAGAACCACGGGCGCCAGCAATGTGGATCAGCGTGCGGTTCCACAGCAGGCGGGGGAAGTAGCCCATGAGCTGGGCCATGGCCGCACTGCGCAGGTTGATCGAGGTGCGCTGATCGATCATGGTGCCGGGCACGGCGTTGATGACCTTGGAGGCCAGGTCAACTTTGGCGTTCATCGAGCTGATGTCGACGTTCTCGCCTTTGCCTTCGCGCATCTGGTCACCCATGATCGGGTCACCGCCCAGGGTGTCGTAAGCCTCAATCGTGATCTCGGCGCCGGACTTCTTGGCGGCCAGGTCGGTCACCAGGATGCCAGGCAGGCCGGGGCTGGACTGCTGCTTGATGGTGGCTTCGGCGCCCGATTGCTTGGGAGCCTTGCCAATGAGGGGGGTCAAATCGGTGGGGGCCTTGATCGCCACAGCGGTCAGGGCTACCGATTCCTTGGTCAGAGCAAACGGAGAGCTCTGGGTCACGGTCGTGGTCATGATGGATTCCTTTCGGGCTCAGGGCCCAACAGAGGTGGTCAGTAGCTGAGGCCCGCCATGCGGCGCAGCTGCTCCTCACTCATCTCCATCGCGGCGTCCACCATCTGGCCGGGGGTGAAACCGGCCATCGGATCGGCGGACACAGACACGCCAGTGCCACCGAGATCGGTGAGCGTCGGCATGACTTGCTGCGTTTGGGGTTGCTTGGCGGGAGCTGCTGGCGCAGCGTTGGCGGGCTTGGCACCAGATGAGGTGCCGCCTGCTGGCGCACTGGTGGGCGCGGCAGGGGCTTGGATGCCGAACTCGGCCGCCACCATGGCCTGCACCTTTGCGAAGCGCTGGCTGTAGGTCAGGGAGGCGTTTTCCGGATCGGCTGAGAGCACACGATCGATGGCCACCGCACGCTGCCATTCGCGACCGCCTTCGGACATCCACTTGGCAACCAGAGGGTTGTCAGCGATGCCGTTGTCAAAGGCGGCTTGTTCGTCCTCGGGCTCAGCTTGGGCCTGGGTGGCTTGTTGCTGCGTCGGTAGGGCGGCGGCCTGTGCCTGGCTGCTTTGCTGCAGGCCTTCCACCTTCTCGCTGATCGCGCGCAAGACCTTCAGCGGCTTGGCCATGCTTGGGAAGTCCTGTTCAAGCTGCTGCAGATCTGCGTCGGTCAGAGAGTTGGGGTCGGTCGCGGCGCGGTCAGCCAGGTCACCGGCCTCAGTCGAGGTGTCAGCCGCCCTGGCCTGCAGCTGCTGCTGCAAACCCTTGAGCTGATCCTTGAGCTGCTGCTTTTCCCGGCGTTCGTGCTCGAGAACGGCGTAGGGGATGATGCGTTTGCCATCTTTCGTGGCGACGCCTTCAATGCCTTGAGACTGATCTGCACCCTGTTGATCGGTGGCGCCGGCGGTTGCGTCACTGTTTGCGGCGGCTTGAGTTGCTGCGCCCTGGTTGGTGTTGTCCGACTGCCCTTCGGCGGCCGTGTTGTCAACCGTGGTCGCAGCGCCTTGCGCTGCATCGCCCTGAAAAGTCTGGTCGGCGGCACCAGTCGACTGACTGCCGCCCTGCCCTGCGTCTTCCAGCTGCTGGTCATAGCCCAGCAATTTCGAATACAGGTTGGGGTCGGAGTAGTCGACGTTCTGGCCGTCCAGGCTGTCGATCTGGGTGTGGATGTCTGGTGTGGACATGTGGGCTGTTCCTCGTGTCGGAGAGGTCCGAAAAGAAAAAAGCCCAGGGCATCACTGCCTCGGGCTTTGGGGTTTGCCGGTGCTTCACTCCATCCACGGCGCACCGGCGACACCGTGGGGGAGAAACTGGTTCAGGCCGCTGAGGCCTCCTGCAGCGCATCCATGGCGAGCTGGTCAGGGGTCAAGGGCTGGGGCTGGATCGGTGCCTGCATCGCGGCGGCCATCTGCTGCACCTGCATGCCCTCTGCCTGGGCGGCTGCAGCCTCGCGCTGCGCCTTGGCACCAGACAGGGCCGCGTCGTTTTCCTTCTTGGCCACGGTCGCGGCGGCATCGCGCATCTGCATTTCCTGCGCTGCGCCCTGCGCCTGCTGGCGCTGCGTGACCTGTTCGGCCATGGCGTCCTCGTCGCCCAGGTCTTCCGGTTCGGGCACCCCGGCCTGCTGGCGCATCCAGCGCGCATACAGGTGGCGGTGCTCCAGGTCTCCGGCCTCCAGCAGTGCTGGGATGAGCACGGCCTGAGCGGTCGGGTTGTTGCCCGCTGTCTGCAGCGCCTGAGTCAGGAAGATCTGTTGCTGACCACGGAAGGCGGCCGTCGTCGGCACATCGCCCAGAGCAACCCGCACAGGGGCGTCCTCGACGCTGTTGACCGGCAGGCCCTCGGGCGTCTTGCTGTTGAGCAGGATGGATCTGCGCTTGGAGCCCGTGCCCAGCTCCACCTCCATGTTTGGCAGCTCGTGATCCTCGATCAGCAGCTCCATGCACAGCTCGCCCACCTCGCGGCGGCTGGTGCGGTAGTTGTCCGACGTCTCGCCCAGGCTGGCCACCGACTGCTCAACCAGGCTGTTGATCGCCACGCCTGACTTGGCGCCATCGGCCCCGCTGCCCAGCAGGGCGGCATACAGGCCCGGCACATCCTGGATCAGCTGCTTGGAGTCCTGCATCACCGCCACTTGCTCGGCCTGCAGCTGCGAGTTGGCCTCGATGCGCATGGCGTCTTTGTTCATGCGGTTCTTGTTGAGCACGAACATCGCATCGGGCCGCATCACCTCGACAGCCAGGTCGGCCAGCGTGTTGTATTCGGGGTCCAGCGCATCGCCGTCGACGAACACCTGGCGGGCCTTGAGCAGCCACATGAGGCGACTGCGGCGCTCGTTGAACTCGTCTTGCGGCTCGATCATCCCGTGCACCAGGCCGTATGGGCTGCGGTCATCGTCGGCCGAGTAGCAGACAAACGGCACCAGCGGGAAGCGGCGCCCACGCAGGGGCACATCGAACAAGCGGAACGGGCCGGCGAACATCGCATGCCGGATCTCGTAGCTGGCGCCTTTGAGCAGCTTGGCACTGCCACGCTGCACCAGAGCGGCGTGGATGGGGTTGCGCGGGTTGAACTTCACCCGCCGACTGCCCACCACCAGGGCCACAGCCTGCACCGGCCGCTTGTAGTAGACGTCGTAGAAGCGCACGCGCTTGCGCACGCTGTTGTCCAGCCACTCCTCCTCCACGCGACTGAACGAGCGGCGCGTCATGTGCAGCGACTCGAAGGTGTCGGCGCTGGTCAGGATGGTGCGAGCCATGGAGTCGGTGATGGGGCCGCTGTGGCAACCGACTTCCAGCATCTCCCGGAACTTGGGAAACTTGGCCACAGCCTCGTCCAGGTCAACCCAGCGCTGGCGGATCACCCACATGCCGTCCGACTTGTCCGATTCCTTGGCGCGCCAGTCCCACCACACCTCATTGCGGTGCACGGCCGTCACGCGGTAGGGATAGGCCAGCGGGTCAGGGTTGCGCGAGACTTCCACCCAGCCGATGCCGGTGCGCAGCATGGAGCTGTAGGCCTCGCTGATGGCCATGTCTGTGCGGGCTTCGCGCTGCAGCTCGTGCAAGCGCTCCGAGAAAAACCCCGCCATGTCGCCCAGCACCCCGGAGTCAGCCTCGCACTTCCAGTTGAGGCGACTCTTGGCCTCCTGGCCCAGGGCGCCATTGACGGTGCGCTGGATCAGGTTGATCGTGGTCATGGGCTCGCCGGTGCGCTGGTGGCGCTCGATCCGGGCGGCGCTGCTCTGCTTGTGGTCGTAGTAGTCGGCGCACTTGTTGGCGCTGTCACGCCAAGCAGGCTCGTTCTCCATGTCGGACAGCCGCATCTCCAGCTGCGCCAGAGGCATGCCGCCGCTACGCACTGCGAGGTCGCGGGCGTCGGTGTTGGTGTCTTGCTGCATGGTGGTGGTCAGTTGAAGCGCAGTCGATTACGGAATGCCGAGGCCACCTCTTGCGTGGTCGACGAAACATCACTCAGGGTGTCCAGGCTCAAGGCCAGGTAGCGGAAGCTGTCCGCCGGGTCGGATGCCCAGTCGTGCAGTGGGCGATCCATGAAGGTTTTCTTCTTCTCGTCCCACTCGCGCCGATATGCCTTGAGGGCGTCGATGCCGTGGGCGCATTTCTTGATGTCGAACCAGCAGCGCGGCAGGATGGTGCGCACAGCGTTGATGCCATCGGCCACCAGCACCCGCTCAGCACCCCCGCCCTTGAGGGCCCGGACATTGGCGCCCAGCAGGCTGCGCAGGGTCTCGACTCGAGTGCGGCCGGTCTGCAGTTCTCTGGCCTCTCCGTCGTGGGGCAGGATGTGCTCCCCGAAGGCGTACCCTTTTTTCAGCAACTCCGATGCGTACCAGGCCAGCGGCTGACCCTGGTTGGCGAGGTAATCGATCAGGTGGATCTCTTTGCCCACCAACTGGAAAAACCAGACCACCGTGGCGTCGTTCAGACCCAGATCCCACGCGGTATGCACCACAGCCTGCGGGTCGTAGGGCACGCTGGTCATGCGCCCTGCCGACTCGAGGTCGCGCATCATCCGACCGTAGTAGCTGCCCACAATGGCCGCGTTCCAGTCGCACTCGTACTCCTGTGCGAACAGCGCATCGCCGTCGTCCACCCCGTACTCGCGCTGGTACTCGAGTCGCTCCTTCTCCAGCGCGGCCTTGGTCATCACCCCGGTCTCGCTGGCCTTGAGGACTTGGACAAACCAGTCTTCGTCCGTCTTGGCGCCCTCGTACATGCGCCACACATGGTTCTTGCCGCGGACGGTGGTGATGAACACCGCCCAGCCTCCGTTTTCCAGCAGGATGGGCCGCAGGTAGGCCCACGCGCTGGGGTCTGCCAGGGCCCACTCCGAAGCCGTCACGCCGATGGGGGGTGAGCCCACCAGGGCGTTGTAGCTGTCCGATCCGACCAGCTGCCAGGTGCTGCCGTTCTTGAACCGGATGAACATGTCCTGCGAGCGCTTCGTCTCGCAGATCGCATCCGGGAAGGCCTCATCAATGCGGCGCTTGCCGGTGCGGGGGTTGACCGCCTCCCAGACTGATTTGCGGGCCTGGCCGTACTGGGGGAGCATGTGCCAGTAGTTGCCCACCCGCTGCATGGCCTGGCTCGCTGCCCAGTGCAGGCAGACGTCATCTTTGCCTGCTCGGTCTTCGGCGATGCCATAACAGCAACGCCCTTTTCACCCCCTTTTCCAGCGCTATCCAAGCTGGAATTTGGTAATCGCGGGGGTCCCAGTTGTTGGGGAGAACGATCTCCGTGCTCATGTCGCAGCAGGCTTCGCGTACTGCTTGACCGTGACATTGACCGTGCCGAGATCCTTCTGCTCGGCTTCCTTGATCCCGTAGGCCTCACGCTCCAGCGCAATGTAGTTCTTGATCGTCTCGGACAGCGCCTTGTTGGACTTCATGCGCTCGGGCAGGCTGATCACCGCAAGGTAGATCTCGTTGAGCCTGTCCTTGCCGTTCTTGTCCGGCGCATACATGATCTGGCCCAGCTGCTCCAGCAGCTCCTGGTTGTCGGTGTGGTGCTCCAGCTCCTCCATGAGCTTGAGCGTGAGCGCCATGCCCTTGCTGATGTCGGTGCGGTGGCGCATCCGCACTTGCATGATGGCCTCGGCGTTCGCCTCGATGATCAGCTTGTCAGCGATCCGCGGGGCTTCGCGCTTCTCGACCGGCAGGGCCTGCTTTGCCAGCTTGGCCTCGGCCTTGGCCTGGATCTTTGCACCCAGATTCTGGGTCCACCCCTCCTTGTCGGCCAGGCGCTTGATCTGCACGTGGCCCTTCTTGGGGTCCAGGCCGAACTTGCGCGACAGCTCGCGCAGGCTGAGCGTTCCCGCTTCGAACTGCGCCTGCAGCGCTTCCTTGTCGACGTCCTTGATGTCGACGTAGGCGACCGGCTCCTGGTCTTTCGCCTGGTCGCTCATATCTCGCGGTCCTTGTGCTGCGCGCGGTGGGCCTGCACCAGATCAGACTGGCGCGCCCTCACCTGCGGGGCCGTGGCCACGATCCAGGCGAACGGGTTGCCATCCCGGCCAGCGTCATAGCGCGGCACGGGTGGCAGGCGCAGCAGCGCTGGGTGCTGATCGGCCCGGGAGGTCACTGACCCGCCCCCGAAGCAGGTGTGTCGACAGCGGGCGCGGTCAGGGTTTCGTCTGCGGCGTGCTCGCCTTCGCACTTGAGGCCGGCGGCGATGGCGGCGTCAGCATCTCCCGCCACCTCTGCATATCGGCTTGTGCACTGGCCGAATACGATTTCAAGGGCGCTTTCTGCTTGGCCGCCTTGCTCAGCGGCTTGACCTTGGGTGCAGGCACCTCGGGTGCGTTGACCAGCTGCGCGGGCTGATGCGCGCAAGCGGTCAAGCTCAGCAGCAAGCCCGCTGCGATCAGCCTCCAGCGTGCGGATGCGGTCGGTGTATTCATCGTCGGCCCCTTGCCGTAGGTTGTCGCGGCGCTCGCCACGTGCTGCGTTGTCGGTAGCCTTGGCCACCACGGTGCCAAGGGCCTGAGAGGCGGCCTGGGTGGATGTCAGGGCCGCGGCCAGCTCGCCCTCCGTGCCCTGGTGCTTGACGCCCCAGTTGTAGGCAAAGATGTGGGACGCCAGCAGGGCCAGGCCAGCGCCCAGGTACAGCCAGCCTTTGTGAATGCTCCACGGCATGGTTCAGGCCTCCGTTGTGCTCATGGCGGCACTGGCCAGCACCGGCAACGGGCCTGGCGCCACAGGCGCCGGAACTCCAGCCGGCCAGCGGTAGGCCGTCGCACGGATGCGCGGGAATGCGCGCTCGCTGACCTGATCGCCTTGGTTGCCACCCAGCACCAGCAAGTTGCCCGCCTTGTCCTGGCCAGTCACAAACCCGACGTGCCCACCGCCTTGGCGGGTGAACACCACCACGCAGCCCACCACGGGAGCGCTCAGGGCCGTGCCCCAATCCGCCCAGGCCTTGGCCCGGTAGTAGGCCTTGGGTGAGGCGATGCCGCACTGGTTGAACCAGTGAGCGACGGCGCCACCACACCAGGGCTGACCCAGCAACCACATGCCTGAGAGCTTGGCCCACATGGCGCGGATCCAGGGTGAGTCGTTCGGGCCCAGGGTCTCGCGCGCGCCGATGTCCTGGCGGGCAATGTCCAGCCAGACGGGGCGGCTCATGGCGACACCGCCGCACTGTCTTGACCAGCGGCCCGATCAATGCGGCGCTTGGCGGCATCCTCGGCCATGGAGATCAGCTTGGCGCCCATGTGCCCACTGACGCCCACCAGGGCGGCCGTGAGGATCTGCGGGAAATTCGCATACTCGCAGGCGAAGAACGTCAACATGCCCGCAAACGCCGATGTGGTCACCTCGCCGATCAGGTGAAACATGCTGCTGGCCGGGATTTCGTTGCGCCTGACCTTGGCGTACCAGCTCACAACCCCACCCAGGATGGCCACCGCCAGCATGAACCCGTAGGTTCGCAGCGGGTAGGACAGCGGGTCCTTGGGGCCGACAGCCTGCGCCCAGGCGCCAAAGGGGAGCGCCAGCAGGTGCAGGCACAGCAAGATTTCGACCAGGATGCGCATGGCTGCTCCGAAAAAGGGAAAGCCCCTGCGGCACTACACCGAGGGGCTTTGATTGAGTTTTGGACGCACTGACCCACCACAGAGGGTCAGCTTGTTGTTTTGGCCGGGTCTGTCTGTCCGGCTATGTTCGCTGGTGGCAATTCCAGCACGGGCCCGGCGCTATTCGTTCACGGGTGTGGTTCGCGGGCGTCGTTCCTGCTCGTGCCAGTAGAAGGCATGCCGGTCCACCTCGCCGCCACAATGCTTGCAGCGGTAGCGGCCGGGTTGGCCAAACACCAGCTTTGCCCCAGGCGCCGGCTCAAAGTCGTGCCACGCGCAGGCGTCCAGGCGCTGCTGGTTGGCCTTGGCCTGGGCGACCAGCACCAGCATGGTTTCGCGCGAGAGGCCGGTGGCCGTGGACAGGGTGTCGAGGCTGTCGCTCATCTCGTTCCTTTCGTCGCTGTGATCAGGCTACCAGCATCAGGCGCGCAGCGCGCACCATCGCCTCTGCGACCTTGGTCTCGTCGCTCCCGCCGATCTTGACCGTGATCGTCTTGCCGGTGAGCGTTCGGCTGCTTGTCGTGATCGACACCATTTCGATGCCTGGGCCCAGCTTGATGTCTCGCCACAGCCTGCGGGCCAGCAGCGACCAGGGCAGGACTTGCACCTGGGCGACTTCAGTGAAATCGTGGTGGATGTTGAACATGGTCAGAACCTCACGCAGTCGATACCCATCCCGGTGCCTGTGTCCAGGCGGGATGCAACCTTGACTGACTCCCGTGCGTTGGCCCCATGAGCCATGGCGCCCAAGGCGTAGTCAGCGCCACTCCCCATGGCCCATTGGCGCACGTCGATGCGATGCCAGTCCATGTTGTTCTGGGCGACCCACACGCGGCGCTGCTGGTCGATCATCATGAACTGGGCGTCGTCAATGCAAGGAACCCGCCATGTTTGGCCGAGAACATAGCGGTGAAACGCGCCGAGCTGGATGCTGTTGCCACTGCCGCCGTACAGGATGAACGACCCATCCGGGGCCTGCAGCTTGAACACCTTGCGCGTAACGATAGGTGTGCCGCCCCAGGTGGACTGCCGATCAGCCGCTAGCGTCGCGCCGTCCCAGGCGATGGTGGTCATTCGACCACCTGCCAGTCTTCGGCGAGCATGTCGTGCAGGCTGGGCTCGTAGAGGGAGCCCGGGCCACCGATCGCGTGAACAAGCATGGGCACGGCCGAGTTTGCGTCGCCCAACAGCTGCACAGTGCCAACGCCCCGGCGCTGGACCATCACGCCCTTCTTGAGCATCACCAGGGCATCCCCGAACGTCATGGCGTCGGTCTTGCGGTAGGCCTTCTCGAAGACATCCTTCGGGCTCCAGGAGACATAGCCGTCTTCGTAGGTGACCATGTAGCCGTCCGCGCCGTTGTTTTGCTGCGGCATGGCGCCGATGATCTTGGTGCCGATGTAGGTCTGCAGGTCGATGGCGGTCACTTCGCATCTCCCTTACCAAACGCATGGATGCGCTCACGCAGGCAGTTGCTGTAGTCGCACATGGCGGCATGCTGGGCGGTCAGGCTATCCTTTTCTTCGGCCGGCAGCGCTTCAAAGGTGTCGGTGACGAAGAACGCCACCAGCTTCGACAGCCGTTCGTTGAGCTCGTTGTACTCAGCGCGTACGCGGTCCTGGAAGGTGGTGGGCTCCGGAGGGATAGCCGTCTCGATCGCGTGCAACTTGCTGCGCAGCTCGTAGCCCATCAACGGCCAGATCTTGGCGACAGCGTTCTCGCGGGCAATGCGGCGGCCGATGTCGGCGTTGAAGTTCTCGGGGCTTGCGCACGCCGATTCGCCTGTGACAGTGAAGCCATTGCGCAGCACCAGCACGCAAAAGGTCAGAAGACGCAGCGGGGATGAGGCGCCAACAGGCGGCTGCTCGGAATAGGGGGTGCCTTCGGCGGCCGCGCCATTTGCGCCTTCAGCGGCAGTGAAGTACCACCAGCTTTCAATGTTCGCCTCGATGTCGGCCGGCGTGATGCGTGGCGCCACGTTGGAACCTGCAGCCTGGATGGCGCTCTCGATGGCTTGGGTGGGTTGGGTCATTGCGGTTGTTCCTTGTCGTTGAAAAGCATGTTGATCGGGTGGGGTTTCATGCGGACGTGTCCGGCGGGCTGTACTCCCACTTGTCCAGCAACGCCACCGCGTCGGGCGGCAGTGGCTTGGCCACCAGTTCGGCCCTCGCTCGCGTCCAGCCCGCGCAAATCTTGCCGTCCATCGGTGCGTGGCAGCGAAACGGCTTGCCCTCGTGCACTGACTTGAGAAAGTCCAGCTGCGTCTGGAGGCAACCGTTCGGCACGCTGCCGGGCTGGCATGCGCAGCTCTTGCACATCTCGGAGCGCAGCATCGGGGCCTTCGCTCCATCAAGGCCCAGGGCCTCCAAGCGGGCGCGGCCAAGCTCGGCCAGCCTGGCTGACGTCTTGCCCATGGCCCGCCCTTGGGGCGTCACTCTGCTGTGTGTCATGGGGCTACCCCCAGCTCCGGCATCCGCTCGCTCAGCACCTTGGCCATCTCGCCGGTCACCAGCAGCACCAGGTTGTCCAGCTGGTCGGCCAGCATGCGGGCGGGCTCCTTCAGGTGGGGCGGAACCTCGCGCTCGACCGGACGCTTGCCGGATCCGTGGCAGGCCTGGCAGGCGCGGCCACTCAGCGCGCGGGCGCCAGGTGCATCGTCGTCGCCAATCAGCTCGAACGCCCTGCCCTCGCAGTAGCCGCAGGTCGGACGCAGCCACCAGTGCAGCACGTGGACCACCATCTCGCGGCGCTGGATCCGCGGCACAGGCTTGGCGCCCTTGCGCTGGAGCTTGCCGTTGAGCCAGCCATCCATGGTGTCGGCGATGGTCTGCAGGCCGTTCATGTCGCCGCTGACGGCCATGCGGTACAGGGCCAGGGCCGCAGATCGGCGGGGATCTCGGGCGACCCAGCCGGCGGCGATCAGCTTGTCAGCGTCACATCGGCCCGTCAGGTTGGGCGTGAGGTCGCTGGTTGACGTGGCGCGGGCATAGCGCTCGGCTGCCGTGATTCTGTCGTCCTTGCCTATGGCGATCATGGTTTTTTGGTCCTCTTGTTACAGCGCGGTGTTACGGGTTGGCGTGTTACAGGCTGAGTGCTTCTTGCCGGGGTGAGGTCTTGGCGGGCGTGGCGGGCGTGGCGGGCGCATCCTCGATGGGTTCGATCTCTGCCGACAGTCCGGGGGTTTCGGCGTAGCGCTTGCGGCTGAGGATCTCGACCACCTGAACGTCGTCTTTCCACGCGACGCCGTTCAGGCCATCGAACAGGGCCTTCAGCACGTTGTCCTGATCGGGCTTGCTCACGGGTCGGATCAGACCGGCCAGGGCCTGGGCCTGCTTCTTTTTGGACCATGAGGCGGGCACTTGGCAGCGCATGTCGACCACGACGCACACGGGCCCCTCGATGGGCGGGCGTCCGGCCATGGCTTCTTGGCCAGCATGGGCGATCAAACCCTCGTAGGCGACGGTCTTGGCTGGCGTGGCCATGCGCGAGAAGCCGCCGATCTTGACGATCTTGGCGCGGCCCTTGCCTTGAGGTTGGCCGGGTACGTGGATGGTGATGGGTGTGGTGGTCATGCGTGATGCCTTGGGTTGCGCACGGCTCGGCGGTGCCAGTTGCAGTGCTGGAGGGTCCTTGCCATGGCGGGCACGTAGCGGGTGCAGCCGCCTCGGCCGTGGTAGTCCGGGATGCCACGGCGGGCGCAGTCGGTGCAGGTGACCATGCCCTCGGTGCCGTCAAAGGGCTCCACGGTGATCTGCGGGCTGGGCAGGCCGATCGGGCGCGTGCAGCTGCTGGACGTGTGGCCGACACGACCGCACTTGAGGCAGGTGTCGGTCTTGCTCATGGCTGCGCGCCTCGCGTGCTTGTGGCCCGGGAGCTCTGCCAGTCGAACGTCAGGCGCTGGGCTCCGGCCTCGGTCAGGCGGTCGTAGGCCGCATCACCCAGCACCTCGATGACGCCCTGGCGGTCCAGGTTGGACAGCAGCACGGTGGGGCGCATGGCCTCGTATCGGGCATCGATGAGCCTGAAAAATGCGTTCTGGGCGTTGGCGGTGGAGCTGCTGCGACCCATCTCGTCGAGCACCAGCAGGTGCACCTTGGCCAGGTCACGCACCCAGGCGTCACGCTCGGCGAACTCCTTGGCCCAGTAGGCGTCCAGAAACTCGGAGGCCTTGACGCGCAGCACGGTGAAGCGCTGGGCCTGCACGGCCTTGCAGATGGCCGTGGCCAGGTGGTTTTTCCCGGTGCCTGGGTTGCCCAGCATGATCAGCCCGCGACCTGCTGCCAGGTGCCCCCGGAACTCGTCCGCGTAGGCGCGGCAGGCCGTCAGCACCTTGCGCTGCGGGGGTGTGGTGGCCTCGAAGTTGTCGAACTCGCACGCGGCGAAACGCGGGGGGATGTTGCTGGCGGCCAGCAGACTCTCGGCCCTGACTGCGCGTAGGCAGTCTGGGCAGCCGCCAGGGTTGTGGGCAACCATGTGGCGGACGGATCCGCTGCGCACCAGGTACGGGCCATGGTGCTCGCACGTGGCCATCTCCCGCAGGTCGTCGACGCTGCGCCCTGGCGATGGCTGCAGTGGGCCCTTTGGCGGTTCGGGCAGCTTGTCAAGCAGGTTCGACAGCATCGTGGCCTCCGTGGTTGGGGGTTCGTGGTGTTGCGCTTGGGCGCTGCGGGCGTGGGGTGCTGGATTGGCGAGCGGAGGCCTCCACGGACGTCACCTGGCGATGCTTGAGGCTCTTGGCCAGGGCGTGCTCCCACTCGGCCTGTGTGCGCTGCTCCCCGGGCCTGGACAGCCAGTAGGCGGTGAACTCGGACAGGCCCTCGGCCATGGCCTTGGGGTCGAGCACAGGCAGGCCCATGAGCCTGGCCTGGACGGCGAATGTGTTGCCGGGTGCCCAGCCGTTGCTGATCGGGAAGACCTCGATGTCGACCGAAGCCTCGCGTGTTGCTGTTGCTGTTGTATTTACTTCTTCTCTTCTCTTCTCTTCTCTGGACCGCTTTTTGTCCGCATCTGGTGCGGACGTATTGCGCTCATTTCGCTTGCGCTCCGTCTCCTGGGCTCGGCGCTTTGCAGACCTGCCGTTGTGAGAGTCAAAGCGGGGCGTAGCCACGTAATCTGGCCCAATTTCGAGCCAGTCGACAGCTTCCATGGCGGCCGAAATGCCGTCGCAGCGGACCTCGTCATCGATCGCTTCGGCGGTGTATCCATCAAGCCGTCCGTCTTCGGAGTGGGTGTCAAACAGACACCAGACCGCAAACAGTCCGCCAATCACGCGCAACTTGTCCGCACGCAATGCGGACGCAATGCGGACAACTTTTGGGTGCGTCATCAAATCGGCGCGCATCTTGATCCAGTCACCGGCCATTGCATGACCTCCATTGATCTGGCGTCCTTCCGCCTTTGCTGCTGTTGCAGCTCTTGCAGGCGGGAACGAGGTTTATTGGGTCATCGCTACCGCCTTGGCAGCGCGGAATGACATGGTCAAGCGTTGGCGAATCGAGGTTCGTACCGCAGTAAAAGCACACGCTTCCGTGTGCGGCGATAACGGCATCAAGGTGGCGCCGGTAGCCTGTACCGTTCTTCAGGTCGAAGAAGACCTGATCGCGCTGCATCATCTCCAGGACTCGCTCAATGATGGCGTTGTGATACAGCCGGCCGTCTTCCGCCGGCCACCAGCCCCGCATGACGACTGCAGCCATGGGTGCCCAGAGCTTCGGTGGGATCTTGAGCTTGGCGCGGATGAGGTTGGTGTCCGCTGGCATGGATCCGCACGGAACCTGTCGCCATGCGGTGGTCCACATCATCAAAAGCGCGTGCTGAGCCATCGGGATCTCGGCGGCCAGATCCCAGGTGTCGGACTGCTCCACCCGCTCCAGGTCCAGCTCGAAGCGCCAGCCTTTGGCTTTGGTGTCGGCAGGGTATGGTGCTGGCCGGGTCACACCACCCCCTGCGCAAGATTGATCGCCGCGGCCACAGGGCGAACCCAGACCGGCGCGCAGCTGAGCTGGAAGGTCTCGCCTGACCGTGCCAGCAGCAGGGTCCGGCCCATCTCGCTTGCGATGGCCTCAGCGGAGGCGCACGGGACGGCATTGCCGATCTGCTCCCGGTCGGTCTGATCGCTTTCGCCAGCCAGGCCGAAAGCCAAGGCTTCGGCTGGGTCTTCTGGATCAAACAGGCTTTGCAGGGCGGCCAGCTCGAGCGTCGTGAACGGACGGTGCCAGGTGTTGTCTTCGGCCAGGATCATGGCCACCAGGTGGTCGGTAGCGGCGGGCAACTTGCCAACTTGCGAAATTTCGCAAACTCGGGGGTCAGCGACCGACCAGCGACCGTTGTCGTGGCACGCCGCAGCGCTCACTGCGCCGCTTGGCTGGTCCCATGGGATCACGCCATAGTGCCCGCCGGTCTGGTAGGCCGCTCGATCGCCGGCCATGCCGCTGCGTGGGTCAGCGACAGCAAAGGCGCCCTGGCCGGTGGTGCTCCCCGCGATGACCGTGCCCGCGGGCTCCTGCCAGTCGGTGACCGGGTACTTGCTGAACAGCTCGCCGCCTGGTCGCGGGTCGGCGACGCACTGCCCACCTGCGCTCGGGTGGCCACCGCCAGTGACGGTGCCGGCCGGGCCTGCCCAGCGGACAACGCGGAAGCAGTTGTTGTGCTTGACGGTGGCACAGCGCGGGTCGGCCACGCTGAAGGCGCCGGTCATTGGCCTGGCGTTGCCCGTGACCGTTCCCGTGGTGTCGTTCCAGGCGTGCACACCCATCGTGCCGTTGTGCATCGCGGGCACGATCAGGTAATCACTCAGGTAGCCATCCTCGACCGCCAGCCGGTTGAGCGAGCGCCAATCCTTGCCCGCCTCTACGAATGCCAGTCGAACCCAGGTCTTCCAGGCCAGCGCCGGCAGGCGGTGCATGGCGTTGCCGGTGCCCGGCATGGGCAGCTTGCCCAGCACGTCGCCCACGGCGCGCAGCGGGCGCTTGGCAGGCTCGTAGAGCATGTTGGGCACCTTCTCCAGGTGGCGAGCCACCAGCAGGAAGCGCTTTCGGCTTTGGGCCAGGCCGCCCAGTTCGCCGCAGTCGTGGGTTGTCTCGGCCGTGGCGTAGCCGTAGGCGCGCAGCATGCCGGTGATCTGGTCCAGCAGGTGCCGGCCGCGAGTGGCCAGGCGCGGGACGTTCTCGAAGATGACCAGTTCGGGTGGGTCATCGGCCCAGGCCTCCAGCATCAGCCAGACGCCGCGCAGAGTCAGGCGGTTGAGGGCCTGGTACTTGCCGGTCTTGCTCTTGCTCTCGGACAGCAGGCCGCTGACGCCCTTGCACGGGGCGCTCAGGAACACGATGTTCGGACGCTCATTGCCGGCAGCGCGGCGGATGTCTGCTGGGGTTGCTTCGCGCCAGTCTGGGCTCGGCTCTCGGCCATGGAACGCGATGAATTGTTCTCGGTCGAACAGATCCATGACCGTGCCGGGCGTGCCCGTCATGCGGTCGAAGTTCTGGATTGCCACCTTGTCGACATCGATGCCACCCAGGCAGCGGAATACGCCCTGCAGGTTACCCACGCGGGCCTGGGCACGGTTGAAACCACGGGCGCCAGCACCCAGACCACAGAACAGATGGAAGTGACGGATTTCGGAGGTGTGCATCACGCAGCCTCCCAAACAACGCCACGCTGCTCATCCAGGTACTGGAAAACCTTCTCGGTCTGCTTGGGGCTGAGTGCAATCTGCTGGGGGCCGTTGCAGATCAGCAGGCGGCCGGTGTTGGAGATGGCCACTTCGACAAACTCAGCGTCGACGACATCGGTCAGCTCTGGATCCGCAGGGGCTTCAACGTCCACGGTGCCCAGCTGACGCAGATAGCGCTGCTCCTCTGCGATGCGAGCGTCGGCGGCCGTGCGTCGGGCTTGCTCGGCTTTCGCCTGGCAGGCTGCACCCATGTTCTCGTGGGGATGGGAGCGCGCACACTCGGATTGGGAATCGGTCCGCGCATGCTCCTGGATGCTCCTGGGTCGGTTCAGTGGTTCGGGGGCATCCGCAAACACGGCGCTCATGTCGACACCATCGGCCAGGCGCCAGAATGCCCTTCGCCCCTCGATGCGCTTGGTGACGACGCCAGCGGCGATGGCTGGCTCCATGCACGGAGACAGGCCCTGCCAGTCTGTCGGCTGTCCGATGGCTTCCAGCAGAACGGGGGAGGTGACCTCTTCACCCTTGGACAGCCACGACAGGTGTCCGCAGACGCGATAGGCAATCGTGCCCGGTTGTGGTTGGTAGCTCATGCGTTTTTGACTCCCATGGGTGTAATCGCTGGGGCGCGGCCAGCGCGCGCCCGGGCCTTGGCGTTTTGGCGGCGGTTGAACGCCTGGCGCAGATCGTTGACGGTGGTGAACTGCAGCTGCAGGGCATGCCGCTTCAGGCCTTCGGCGATGGCGTCCGCTTCCTGGCCCTGGGGCTGGTAGTGGCCAGTCGTTGGGTAGCGCTTGCCGATCTCGCCGATCGCGTAGTAGCCGTCGACCAGCACCTTGACGCTTTGCGCATCGCTGCAGATCCCGCGCTTGATGAGCTCGATGCCCATGCCCAGCGCTTCGGCCAGGGTGCCCCAGTCGCGCTCGTCGGCCTGGCCGTCCAGCATGCGGTTGGCCGCCAGCTCGGTCGGCTCCATGAGCGTCAGGCGCTCGGCGTCGGTCAGCGCGGCCGCGAAGCGCTTGGCACGCTCCATGGTCGCGCAGGTGGCAGGCCTGTGGTCCTGCCGGTTGGCTGCTGGTTGTTTCATCATCGTTTGACCTTCTGTTTGCGGCCCAAGCTGGGCGTGCCGAGGTGGTAGCCACCGCAGTGCGGGCAGCGGTATGGGGTGCGGCGGCAGTGCTGCCGGTTGTTGCGGACGGCCACCTTGTTGGCCAACTGGAACGAGTCGAAGCGCTCCTTGCCATCGCAAGACGAAGCGCGCTTGTCCTCGGCGCTGATCTCGCTGACGAATGGCTGTCCAGGGTTTGGGTGCCTCATGCGGTCATGCCTCCAGTTCGATCGGCAACAGTGGTGGCGTGGCATTGGCAGGCGGGGCGCATCGCCCTGCTGCGTGCATGCGCCGTTGATGTCTGGCCGTGCAGTCGTCGCAGATGTCGGGCACCTGGCCTCGATTGAGCCGGGCACGCAGGGCCTCGTTGTCCAGGGCGTCGTCGTGGACCGCCTCCAGATACGACTCCCACGTTTGAGCATCCTGAAAGCACGCGGGCCGGGCCTGGCTCAAAACCATGAACCAGACAGGCCGCTGCAGATTTGTTGCGCCCCATTGCCGTGACATCCGTTGCTGCGTGTGTGGTTGATCAAATGCGGCCCGCTGCCTCGCCCGCAGACATCGCTGTCGGGACAACCAGCGGGACGTGATGGCGCCCACCGATGCCGATGACATCGAGCTGCTGATCCAGCAAAGTACGAACACCATCCGGGCCGTACACATCGAGGGCCAACAGCTCCCGGGTGCGCTCCGAGATGTCGCGGCCGATGGTTCGGCAGTGACGGGCAAAGTCGCCCTTGAGCTTGTCGGAGCACCGAATCTCCACGGTCGTGCACAGGGGCCCCAGGGCCTTGTCGAGCACGGTCAGCGAATAGCCGGGGCCGAGGATGTCGGCGTCGATGTTGAAAACAGTCGGGTAACTCATATGCGGATCTCCAATGAACAATGGGCAGTTGAAAAAATCAGGGAGGTGTGGGGCCTGTGCACCGACTGGGCAGCGCACGAGATGGAGCAGCAGGCCAAGGAGCTGGCGCGCCACGCAGCCGAGCTGCGGGCAGCAGCTGGTGGGCTTGAATAAAAGCCCGCCGGGACTCGTCATCACAAGGCACCTGATCAGGGAGGTAAGTCAGGGCGCTCAAGGCGCTGGACGTGATGACGGGGGAAGCCCGGCGGGACGAAACTGGGGTGGCCAACATGGCGCGCTTGCCTGATCGCTCAGCCATGGCTGGCCTCGGCTTCCTGCTGGCTGGAGGCCTCGCCCAGATCCGGCGCCGGGTCGACCAGCGGGCGGCCATCCGGGTGCCACGGCCAGGACGTGTCAGGCACGCGGCGCCAAGCGACGTCGGGGCGGAGGGATTCGCAGTGCAGCGCGCCAGCGGTTGCGCGCTCAATCTGAGCGCAGCGCTCAACAGGAACTGGCTTCTTGCCGGAGGCCCACATGGAGACGTCTGGGCCATGCGCGCCGATGGCCTGGGCCAAGCGCTGCCCTACGCCGCGGGGTTGCTGGGACAGGTAGGTTGCAAGGTTCATGCACCAATGTTAGCCCAGTGCTAATGACTTTGCAATAGCCTAAGGCACATTGAGAGCTTAGCGCGTGGCTAAGAAAATGCAGCATGCAAACAATTAACGACATCAGGCGGGATCGGCTGCTGCTGCTCATCAAGGAGCACGGCTCGCAAGCTGCTCTTGCGCGGGTGACAGGAAAGAACCCGGCGCAGATCAGTCAGTGGGTGAACCGATCGCCCAGCTCAAGCTCCGGGAAGCCGCGCGTCATGGACAGCGCAACCGCCAGGGAGCTGGAAAGGGTGTGCCGCAAGCCGCCTGGCTGGATGGATCAGCCAGTGCGTCAGGACGCGACGCCACCGATGGTTGCTCAGGAGCCTGCTCGGTACGTTGTAGAGCCAATACCTGTTCGGTTGGCGCGAGATATTGTGGGGTTTCTTGGTGGCTTGGACCCTTTGGTGATCCCATCCGGCAAAGATGTAATCCGCCGACTGCTCGATGGCGAGCTAGATGAAATTCAGGCAAGCGAGTCGCTAGCCAGGCTGCAAGCGATGAGCGCCGCAGCATTGCCAAGCAAACGAACCGGGACAGGCTGAGCCCCCCAAAAAGATACCAGCAAGTTACAGATTGCCGAATCATCAAGATGGGCGATTCAGGCAGGAAACCAACACTCAGGGACACGGTGAACCAGATTGCAAAAATCTATTTCTTATCGCAAAAAGGCGGTGGCGTTTAGGTGGAGCGCTAAGCGGCTGCCAATTTTTGCATCAATGGCGCTGGCTATCTCTGTGCAAGCAAGTGAAGAATCCGGTGCGAAAGAACATGTTGAGAAAACAGAGGTCGCCAAGATTGAACTTTTGTGCATCGGGGAAAAGCATTACACCGACAAGACGTCAGAGCTTGTCCTTGGGCAATTTGCCAATGCGCCGGTTGAGATATCACTTTCTAGCGATATGAGGTCGGCATTTGTGGTTGGGTTCACCCCAAGATTCAGGGAAGCTGGGCGCAGTTTTTTGGAGTCTATTATTGCCGCCGCTGAGCCATACGAGATAGCAGCCACACCAAACAGTATTGAGCATTCATCATCATCTATAAAAAAGATTGGCGATGTTACTGAGTTGTCGACATTCACTTTCTCGCTTGATCGGCGAACGGGGGGAATTAAAATGTCAGACGAAGTTTATTCATTCAATACAAAGACAGGGGAGAGCACCAACACCGATAAAGTGTTCGGTGCATATAAATGCACGAAGAAACAGAAGAACCTTTTTTGAGGCGCAACGCACCCGCCATTTGGTGCGAAATTGGGAGAGAAATGATGAAGAAGATGATCATTGCCGCCTTGCTGGCGGCTGTCGCTGGCTTGGCGTTTGCGCACTCTGGCGGCACCAACAAGCAAGGCTGCCACACGAACCACAAGACCGGCGAGTACCACTGCCACTGATCAAGCGCCATGCCATTCTGGATCTACCAGCTTGTGCATCGACTGTGGCCGCGCCTAGTCGTTGTAGCGTGCATCCTGGCGGCCCTAGAGTGGCTAGCCAGGTCGACGCTAAGCTGAGATCAAGCCCAGCACACCCCCACAAGCCCGGCATCGTTCGGGCTTTTTTGCGCCTCGGACGCACCGAGGCAAAAAAATTAGCTTTAGGCTATTGACCAAAGCAATAGCACAAGGCTAACATTCGCTCATCCCAACAACCCGCAGGGGTGAGCGATGAAGCAGATAGAGCAACTCCGTGAACTGAAGGAGGCGCTGGCCGATGCCAAAGACACGGTCGAAGCGCACATCCTGACAGGCGGACGCCTGCCCAATGGCGAGGTGGTCCCATTCAACCCGCGCGCCGAGGTGTTCAACAACATCCGCGACGCGCTGCGCCTCTTGGCATTCAGCCATGACGGCTCGCTCCAGAATCAGGCTGGCGGCAACGCCGAGGCGCTGAGCAGCGAGGTGGCGCGATGAGCCGCGTTCACCCACTGATCGCCGGCATCCTGCACCAGTCGGCCCAACTGCCGGTTCAAGTGCGTCGCGCCGAATACGTCTCGCGCCTGATCCGCATGGACTGGGATTTCGAGTTTGCGGACGATGCCCGCCCGTATCGCGCTGGCCGCGATGAGCTGATGGCGCTGCGCCAGCTGCAGATCGAGCTGGACCCAACCGCCCAACTCTGGAATCGGCACGTCCCTGCGCAGTACCGTGCCACGCGCATGGTCAGCGTCAAGTGCAAGACCGCCGATGGTGCGATCAGCACCACCTGGATCACCACCAACGCGCCCAACATCGATGTGTCGGCCGTGATGATGGAAATGCACGGCATCGGCACCCGCGTGGATGTCTCTGATGCTCAGTGCGCGCCTGCCGACGGCGTGGCCAGCGGGGTGGCGGCATGAAGAAGATCTTGAGCGATCAGGACATCTGCTGCCACGGCGATTGTGACCAGGGCCGCCGCGAGTGCCCGATGCGGCCGTCCAATGTCGTGCAGCTGCGCGGACGCGCCACGTCCAGCCCGTTCATTCACACGAACACGCACCGGCCCGTGGTCGTGACCGATGAGCAGTGCCGCGACATGGACGAAACGATGAGCTGCGCGCCCGCACACACCAGCGTCGGCAACACCTCCGGCAGCAAGCTGACCGATGTGGTCTGGTTCTGGCTGCCCATCACTGCGCGCGTCAAGCTCCTGACACCTGGCGTGAACTGGTGGCGAGTTCTGGCCGTGCTGCTGTGCCTGGCCTCTGCCGTGGGCGTGCTGTCTGCGTTGATCCTGGCCTCTGGACTGGTCGGGCCACAAGCATGAGCAACCTGCGCCGCCCCACCAATCACAACGGCAGCAATGCCACCGACACCCCATTCACCGGGGCCGGTGCGCGCCACTGCATGACCTGCAACAAGTGGCGCCAGCTGGCAGGTGGCGGCAAAGACCGCCGCACCGGGTTCTGGCGCTGCGCTGGCTGCGTGACTGCTCGCGCCGCGACATCAACCACCACCTGACTGGATCCATCATGAACGCACCTATTGAGCAATCGCTTCTTTCGCGGGGCATCATCCCCATCCGCGCCAGCAGCCTGGCCGAGTTGTTCGACTGCCCAGCACGCTGGGAGGCAAAGCACCTCCTCGGCATGCGATCGGCGCGCAGCGCAGCAGCCCAGCTGGGGACCGCCGTGCATGCCGGCACCGCAGTGTTTGATGAATCTCGCCTGCCTGGCGCTGTGCCGGTGTCAGCTGATGACGCTGCCGGCGCCGTGGTGGACGCGATCCACAACCCTGAAGAGGACGTGGACTGGGAAGACACTGCGCCACGTGATGCGGAAAAGATCGCCCTCGCGCTCCACACCAAATACTGCGCCGACATCGCCCCAACCCAGAACTATGTCGGTGTCGAGCTGACCTGTGAGCGACTGGAGCTGCCTGCTCTGGGCATTGCGCTGACCGGAACCACCGACCGCGTCCGCAAGCTGGTTGACGGCCGCGTAGGCATCAGCGACCTGAAGACCGGCGGCCGTGCTGTCGGCACCGATGGCCACGCCGTGACGCAAGGCCACACCCTGCAGCTTGGTGTGTACGAGCTGCTCGCCGAGCACGCGATGGGCATGCGCATTGATGCGCCCGCCCAGATCGTTGGCATGAACACCGGCAAGACCGCCGCATCACAGCGTGTCGGCACCGGCGAGGTCGAGAACGCACGCGCTGCGCTTGTCGGAACCGACTCGGAGCCCGGCCTCCTGGAGGCTGCCTCGCGCCTGATCCATAGCGGCAACTTCTACGGCAACAGCAAGAGCTTTCTCTGTAGCCAGAAATATTGCCCCCGTCACCCGGTCTGCCGATTCAAGGCCTGACCACCACCCAACCGCACAGGAGAAACACCATGGCAACTGCCAACATCGCCGAGCTGCGCCAGCAGCAACCCGCCGCCCGCCCTTTGGCTGAGATGAAGCCCAAGGAACAGATTTCCTACCTTCTCAACCAGAAAAAGGGCGAGCTGGCCAAGATGCTGCCCAAGACGCTGAGCATCGAACGCCTGCTGAAGGTCGCCCAGATCGCGGCCACTACCACCCCGGCCCTTGCCAAGTGCGATGTGCCGTCGCTGGTGGGCGCCATCGGTCAGTGCGCACAGATGGGCTTGGAGCCCAACACCGTGCTGGGCCACGCCTACCTGGTCCCATTCAACACCAAGCGCAAGGATGCCCATGGCAATGAGCGCTGGGTCAACAGCGTGCAGGTCATCATCGGCTACAAAGGCCTGATTGACCTGGCCCGACGCTCCGGCCAGATCATCAGCATCGCCGCGCACGAGGTGTGCGAACACGATCACTTCGAGCTGGTCTACGGCCTGGATGAGAAGCTCAACCACAAGCCCGCACTGGGTGAGCGCGGCGCGATGATCGGCTTCTACGCGATCGCCAAGCTCAAGGATGGCGGTCACTGCATGGAGTTCATGAGCCTGCACGAGGTGCAGCGGATCATGAGCGACACGCAGAGCAAGGGCAAGTACGGCCCCTGGAAGGATCACTTCGTCCAGATGGCGCGCAAGACCGTTATTCGCCGGCTGGCGAACTACCTGCCCCTGTCCATCGAGTTTCAGACTGCTGTGGCCCTGGACAACCAAGCTGACGCAGGCAAGGACCAGCGCCTGGACACCATTGATGGCGAGTTTCTGGTGGTTCCAGAGGATGCCGAAGCACCGTACCAGGTGGACGAATCGACCGGCGAGATCACCCACGACCCAAGCCCGACGATTGAGCAGCAACGGCGGAAGGCCGAACAAGTCCGGGCCGACTACGGCGACCGCGAGGCCGAGAACTTCGAGCCGAACGAGCCCGCCAATGCGCAGCGCAAACCTGCGCCCAGGGCCCAGGCGGCCGCTCAGCAGCAACGGCAAGCCACGCCCGCCTTCGACATGGACGCCTTCGCCAACCGCATTGGCGCCTGCACCGACCTCGACACCCTCGACCTGCTGGCCGATGAAGTCAGCGGCCTGGAGCGCGACCAGGTGGTGAGCGAAGACCAGGCCCAGACGCTGCTGGACGTCTATCGCACGCGCCGCAATGAGCTGAAGGATCCGCCTCAGCAGCAGGCAGCGCCTCAGCAGCAGGCCGCCGCGCCCCTGCAGGGCACCAGCCGCCGCCGCGCCGCTGCGCCTGGCACCGCACCCGAGTAACCCATTCGACGCTGGCCCGGGTGGGTCAGCCTGGCGTCGGTAGCTCAACTGGATAGAGCACCTTTTTTCTAGATTGGCGGTTGAGGGTTCGAGTCCTTCCCGGCGCGCCATACAGGAGATCCCAAGTGAACAAATTCCGCTTCAAAGGCACGGTGTCGATCAAGCGCCTGAACACCCGCAAGGAAGGCGAGGATGAAAACCAAAAGCTGTGCGTCGACCTCAAGCTCAGCGCGCTGACCGACGACACCGTTTTCCACTTCTTCGATGACCAACTGCCCTATGCGCTTTGGCTGCCAGGCACCAAGGCCAAGCGCAATCTGCAACTGGGCCCGCTGGAGTTCGGCACAGAGCACGAGGGCTACCGCCTGGAGTGCTGCGGCAGCGCGCACCACGGCGTCAAGGTCAAGAAATTCAAGATGGCCATTCTGGACGGTGGCCATGTCGAGCTGATGTTTTCTGTGTCGTTCGAGCCGTCCGGTACCGAGGTGGCCACGCTGGCCGAGTACCTGACCGATGACATCGACATCACCCTGGAGCCCGCCAATGAGGAGCTGGATTTCAGCGGCGTGGACGATGGCGTCTGGGCGCGCAGCGTGAGCCGCATGCCGCCCAAGAGCAACGTCGTCGTTGAGTTCAACGGCGGCCCCAGCGACTCGGATCTGCTGGCCGGTGTCGATGGCGAAGACCCGCTCTACCAACAGGCCATGGAGCTGGTTGTGGCCCAGCAAAAGGCGTCCATTTCCCTCGTCCAGCGCCACCTGCGCATTGGCTACAACCGCGCCGCCCGCCTCCTGGAAGCCATGGAGTCCGCCGGCGTCGTCTCCCGCATGTCCAACGATGGCAGTCGCACCGTGCTGACCGCCGAAGCCTGATAGGACCAACACCATGAAAATCAGCCAGATCACCGCCACCAACGTCATTGGCGCCAAGAGCGTCAGCGTCGGACTTTCCGCCCCTGTGTCCATCTTTGTCGGTGGCAATGGCCAGGGCAAAACCTCCATCATGGACGCGGTGCGCCTCGCCCTGATCGGTGAGCCTGCCCGCGGCGTGAACTACAAGAAGGACTACAACCGCCTGATCCATGACGGCGCCACCGCTGGCCAGGCCCAGGCCACGGTCGACGGCCGCGAGTGCTGGCTGATGTTGCCCACCGGCAAAGGCGAGCAACTCGCCGAGCACCCAGCCCTGCCCATCGTGCTGGATCCGTCGCGCCTGGCTGCGCTCAAGCCCGCCGAGCGCAAGAGCCTGTTGTTCGGCCTGCTGGGCGTCAAGTCCACGGCCGCCGACGTCAAGCCCCTGATGTTGGCTCGCGGACTGGATCCCAAGAAGATCGAGCGCGTGCTGCCCATGTTGCGCGCTGGCTTCGAGGAGGCAGCCACCGTGGCCAGCGAAGCTGCCACCCAGGCAAAAGGCGCCTGGAAGCAAGTTACCAGCGAGCAGTGGGGCAGCGACAAGGGAGGCAGCTGGCGGGCCCAGGCTGTGACGTTTGATGCAACTGAGCTGCAGAAGGCCAGCGCCAGCGCCGCAGACCTGGACCGTCGCATCGCCCAGGCCAACCAGGATCTTGGCGCCCTGCGCGCCCGCCAGCAGCAGGCCCGCGACTCTGTGGCAAAGCGCGAGCAGCTGCAAGCCAAGGCCGAGATGATCCCGCGCCTGCAAAAGAAGCTGGAAATCGACGAGGCAGAACTGGCCAAGGCCCAGGCCGACCTGGCACGCTGCCCGGGTGAAAAGCGCGTTGGCCTGGTGCACGACCTGGCCCACGCTCTGAACGACACGCTGTTTTTTGTCGGCGAGGACCACGAGTTTCTGGCGCGCTGGGAGGCCCCGCTTCTTGCCTACGAGGCCGAGCACGGCAAGATCGTCCCACCCGAGGGTGATGTAGCAGCCGAGCGCGCCCCCGCGATTCGCGCCAGCGTGCAGCTGCTGACCAACTCTGTCAGCAACGACAAACGCGACCTGGCCGACGCGCAAGCCGCCAAGGCCCAGCTGGAAGCGCTGGACGCTGGTGCTGGCACGGAAGTCAAGGAATCGGAAGTTCAGGCAGCCGATGCCACGGTCAAGCAATTGACGGCCGAGCGCACCGAACTGCGCACCAAGGTCGACGCACTGGCCGAGGCCAAGCGCTTGGCTGAATCGGCGGACGCCAACACCACCAAGGCCACCCAACTGCACGCAGACATCATGCAATGGATCGCTGTGGCTGACGCCCTGGGGCCCAACGGCATCCCCGGCGAGCTGGTGGGCAAGGCCCTAGGCCCTGTCAACACCCGCCTGGCCCAGTCCGCAGATGACACCGGTTGGCAGCGTGCACAGATCGACAACGACATGGCCGTCACCTACGGCGGTCGCAGCTACGCCCTGCTGAGCGAGTCCGAAAAGTGGCGCACCGACGCCATGCTGGGTGAGGCAATCGCTCAGGTTTCCGGCTTGCGCCTGCTGATGCTTGACCGCTTCGACGTGCTGGAGCTCAACGGCCGCGCTCAGGCCCTGGCCTGGCTGAGCACCCTGGCCATCAACAACGAGGTTGACACCGTGCTGGTGGGTGCCACGCTGAAATCGGCCACCGGCCCGTGGCCCGAGGGAATTGAGGCGTTCTGGGTGAGCAATGGCACCTGCCAGGCCACCGCTGAAGCTGCGCCCGCATCGGCGCAGGCTGAGCTGATCCCCGCCTGACCACCTTTACACCTACTGGAAAGATCACCATGGGACGACCACCGAAGCCGCCGCTGTACGTGCTGCCTCACGGCATCGAAGTCATCGGTGAGTACCGACCCAACAAGCTTTGCAAGTACTGGCGCGTCCGCTTGCGCCCCCACCCGTTCTTCCCTGGTGTTCGTGAGGTGTTTGGTGGCATCTACGTGCATCGCAGCCGAGCCGTCTTGGCATCAAAGCTGGGCCGCGCGCTGACGCCAAAAGATCACGCACATCACGAAAACGAGCAGAAGGAGCAAGACACCACCGACAACCTTGAGTTGCTCACCGCTGCCGATCACAACAGACACCACAAGACCGGATCCAAGCATTCGGACAAGTCAAAGCGACAGACATCCGCAACTCTTAAAAAGCTCTATGCCTCTGGTCAGCGGAAGGCCGCACCAAGTCGCGGCTGCACCAATGGGTGCGCGAAGCTCACCGAGGCTCAGGCGAAAGAGATCAAGTACAGCACCGAACCAACCAAAACCCTGGTGGCGCGCTACGGCGTCAGCAGGACCACCGTGAAGCAAATCCGAAACGGATCTATCTGGAGCCACCTGACATGAATGCCGCCATTTTTTTCGATTTTGAGACGTCTGGACTCCCGCTCTACAGCGAGCCCAGCGGGGATCCCCGCCAGCCGCACATCGTGCAGCTGGGCGTGAAACTCGTGGACATGATCACCCGCACGACGCTGCAGGCCGTGGACATCATCGTGCGCCCCAACGGCTGGGAGATCCCCAAGGAAGTCTCCGACATCCACGGCATCACCACTGAGATGGCCTACGACCTGGGCGTCCCCGAGGAAGCCGTCACCGAGATCCTGCTGGAACTGTGGCGCCCGGAGGCTCCGCGCTTGCGCATCGCCTACAACGAGCCATTCGATGCCCGCATCATGCGCATCGCCCTGAAGCGCCACTTCGGCGACGAGCTGGCCGACACCTGGAAGGAAGCCCCCGCCGAGTGCGCAATGCGCATGGCCAATCCGATCCTGAAGAAGGGCCGCTACTCCAAGCTGGTGGATGCCTACGAGTTCTTCACGGGCCGCAAGCTCGAGGGCGCACACACCGCCATGGGCGACGTCGATGGCCTCATGGCGGTGTACTGGGCTGTCAAGGATGGCATCACTGAGAGGGTGGTGGCATGAAACACTGGACCGAATCCGAGCCCGTGCGCCTGGCAGATTCGCGCCGCGGCCGCGTCTACGTTGCGGGGCCAATGACCGGCCTGCCGGACCTGAACTTTCCGGCCTTCAATGCCGAGGCTGCACGCCTGCGCGCCGAGGGCCTGACCGTCATCAACCCGGCCGAACACGGCATTGTCGAGGGCGCTGAGTGGGCCGACTACCTGCGCCACGACCTGGCTGGGCTGGTGAGCTGCGAGCGCATCCACCTGCTGCCAGGCTGGTCGAAGTCCAAGGGCGCCAACCTGGAGGTGCTGACCTCGCTGATGTTGGGCGGTGTCGTGACGCTGCACAAGGATGCCGAGGCGGTGGACCCCGCCCGTGTGCTTGCCTTCTTCGCCAATTCCCTGGGCGTCAGTGGCTTTGCAAGCCCGATGGTTGTGGCCCTTGCCGCCGTGCACCACGCAACGCAAGCCTGCAAGAACGCATCGGGGCAGCACCGCACGATTGACATGTTCGTGAACAAAGCATCGCTGGCCCATGAGGTTGTCGAGGCCGTCAACGCCGGAGGTTCTGCAGCATGAGCCGTCACGCCTACCCCTTCGGCGTCTTCTGCATCGACGCCATCCCCAACCAGCCCCAGGTGGCCCACTGCCACAGCTTCTTCATCCACGACAGCCACCGCGGCCAAGGCAAGGCCAGGCTGCTCAAGGAGATTCAGAAGCAGCAACTGCGCGACCTGGGCTACAACTTCGCCACCTGCACCACCGCCAGCGACAACCACCGCCAGCACCGCGTTCTCGAGCGCGCCGGCTGGGAGCGCTTGGCCGATTTCCACAACAGCCGCGACGGTGCAGCCACCGTCCTGTGGGGATGGGAGGTTCAGTCGTGAATCACGTCGACACCGACAAGGCCCGCGCCAAGCAGCGCCAGAGACAGGATCTGCAGGCGCCCCAGGGCATTGACGCTCTGGCAAAGCGCGCCACGTTGATCGAGCGCTGGAAGCTGGCAGCCAAGTGCAATCCGGCCTACGCGCCGCACAACGGGGCGTGGTGGTGGGTGTTCACGTGGAACACCTCGTTCCGTCACCTCGTGATGCCCGCGCTGCGCGCGCGACTCGAAGCAGCAGACCAAGCAGACCGGAAGGTGTGGCTTTTTGAGCTGCGCGCGTCATCGAAGAACCGCCAAGCCGCCACGGCTGGCAACAACATGGAGTTGTTTGCATGACCACCGAAAACAAACTGATGCGCGAGGCGCTGGAGGCCGCAAAGGCCGAACTGATGGGCGTGCTCGATTCGTGCAACGCTGAACGCGTCCACCACGATGGGGATGAATTCCATGAGCGGCTCAACCTGATCGAAGCCGCCCTCACCACCCCTGCGGCAGAGGTGCCGGAGGCGATGAGTGATGAGCCTGCGCTGCCTGAACCGATCACGATTGAGTGGCCTTCGCTCCATAGTCACGCTCTTGGTTGTGGCGTTGAGGATCGAGGCATTAGCGACCGCTACGAGGCTGCTGAATATGGCTGGCAAGAGGGATGCGACCGCGCTGCGTCATGCGTACCAGACCAGCTCTTTGACACCGACCAGATGCGCGCCTACGCACGGCAATACGCCCAATGGCTTGCCCGCGCTGCTGTGCCGAGCGTGCCGGAGGGGTGGAAGCTGGTGCCGGTGGAGCCGACGCCGAAGATGCTGGTCGCCCTATGGGATCACCGGGACTCGATGGCAGGGCAATCGGAGAACCGAATAGCTCGCGCAGGGTACGCCGCCCTGCTCACCGCCGCCCCTCAAGCGCCTGCTGATGCGGGGGTGGTGATGGATGCGGAGCGGCTGGACTGGCTGCTTTGGAGGATTCCCGGCGACGCCTTACGGCATTGCGTTGGCGAACTCTCAGACACCAGCAATGGGGCCGAATTCCGAGCTGCCATCGACGCCGCCATGTCCGCCCAGGCGGGAGGTGCGGCATGAGCATCGCATTTGAAGCAATGGTCTTCGCCCGTGATGTGCATTCCACCCAGGTACGCAAGTACACAGGCAACCCGTACAGCGACCACTTGGCCGAGGTGGCTGGGATCGTGTCAACAGTGGCGATCAACAGCATGCAGATGCAGGCAGTGATGATCGCCACAGCCTGGCTACACGACTGCATCGAAGACCAGGATGTGGTGCCCGCCGATCTGGCCCGCCGATTCGGCCCGGACGTGCAGGCCGGCGTGCTGGCCCTTTCTGATCTGGAGATCGGAAACCGCGCCGAGCGCAAGGCTGCCTCACGCAAACGACTGGCCGCCGCGCCGTGGTGGGTTCAGAACATCAAGGTGGCCGACTTGATCAGCAACACCAGCAGCATCGTCAAGCACGACCCAAAGTTTGCCGCCGTCTACCTGGAGGAAAAGCGCCTCCTGCTGGATGTACTGACGAACGCAAACGAACAGTTGCTTGAGGTCGCGCGCAAGCAGCTTGCGGCCGCCCAGGCGGGAGGGGGTGAGTGATGACTGACGCTGACAAGGCCTTGGCCCTCGCTGGCCGCTATGCCCGCCTGCAAGTCAGGTCGGCCCAATGCCGCGCTGTCTGCCGTCATCTGCTTGGCCAGTGCGAGCACTTGCGCTACTGGGGTGATGGCTCTGAACCCGGGTTTTCTGGCTGCATGGAGTCATACCGCGAGTGGAAAAGCGAAGCTGCCAAAGGTGAGGCAAAGCGCCCCAACTCACAACACGGCTGGTCTGCCCTGCTGGAGCAAGACCTTGAGTTCTGCCGCCCGTGCCTTCTGGCAATGAAGGTCTGGAGCCACCGCAAAACCATGCACCGCCGAAGAGCATCAGTGCTTGGGGCGATCAAGCGCATCGGGCTGCGTTCAACACACATCTCAAAGGATGCCTCATGAAGCGCCGCCTATCCGTCGTCATGGCTCCCGGCGACACCCCCGTCATCGTCTCAGAGTCCCAACTGCGCATGCTGCAGTTTGCCCGCAGCTTCCCAGGATCGTTCTACAGCGACATCGCGGAACACATCAAGTTCGATGTCCCGTCCGTCACGTCCTACGCCTCACGCATGGAGCGTGTGGGCCTCATCAAGCGCAAGCACGTGGAGGTCGACGGCCGAACCCGCGCCGCGGTGTTCCTTGCCAAAGACGTGCGGATCGACATGAATGTGCGGAGGGTCTGACCAATGAGCACATCCATGGATGAATGGAGCACCCTGGTCGAGGACTGCGAGAACCGAGAGCAGCGCTTGAGCGACTGGGAGCGCCAGTTCATCGACTCCATCCGTCGCCAGCTCGATGCTGGCCGCTCACTCACCACGAAGCAAGCCGACACCCTGAGCAACATCTGGGACAAGATCACATGACAAGCCACTACGACACCCTGGGCGTCCCCAGCGACGCCAATCAAGACGACATCAAGCGCGCCTTCCGCAAGAAGTCCAGCCAGCACCACCCTGACCGCCCAGGTGGCAGCACCGAGGCCATGGCCAAGGTCAATGAAGCCTATGCGGTGCTGAGCGACCCCCAGCGTCGCCTGGGCTACGACCAGACCGGCCGCGACCCAGCCCAGGGGCCGACGCTGGATGACATCGCAGAGCAGGCCCTGTCGGAGCTGATCCAGCAAATGCTGGCCGACGAGGCAAAAGGCGACCTGGTCAAGCTGCTGGACAAGCACATCTCCAGGTCCATTGAGCAGATCAAGGGGCGGATCAAGGCGAACGAACGGACCATTGCCCGCCTGAGCAAACAGCTCAACCGGGTGGTGCGCAAGAGTGCCGGCCGCGTCAGCCTGTTCAATGCGGTGCTGGAAAAGAAGATCAAGCAGGCCGAGTCCGAAGTCGAGGAATCGGGGCACCTGCTGGAAATCTCCACGCGCGCCCTGGAGATCCTCAATGACCACGATGACACCAAGCCCGACGTGGCACCGGCCCAGCCACCAAAAAGCAGGCACGACGCCATCATGGATGAGCTCATGAATGGCAGTCAATTTGGCGGTCGATTTGGCGGCCCTTCATTTTTCCGCTGACCACACAACCGTCCGGGCACCTGTCCGGACAGAAAGCGAGGCACGTCGATGCGTTGAGAACCACCATTGAGGCACAAACATGACAATCACGTCGATTGCGCCAGCGCGCTATGTGCGCATACCGCTGGCGTCCACGGTGACAGGCCTGTCCGTCAAGGCCATCGAAAAGAAAATCGAGGACGGCGTCTGGCTGGAGGGCATCCAGTACAAGCGCAAGGGCCGCGAAATTTACATTGACCTGAAGGGGTACGAGCAGTGGGTAGAACAGGAGCTGGTGGCATCGAACTGAGGGAGTCCTCGATTCGCATGCACTTCACATACGCAGGCAAGGCACGCAAGGAAACGCTCAAGCACAACGGCAAGCCATTGCCGCCAACGCCAGCCAACATCAAGCATGCGCACCGGCTCATCGCTGAGATCAAGGGCAAGATCCGCCACGGCGTTTTCGAGTATTCCGACTATTTCCCGGACTCGAAGGCCGCGATCGAGCTCAGGAGCCCCGACAAAATGCCCACGCTGCGCGAGCTGGGCGCCAGCTGGCTGAAGTCCAAGGGCCAGCTCAAACCATCCACCCTGGCCCAATACACCAGCGCGGTCAACTTCTGGTGCGAGCTGCTGGGGGCCGACACCCTGGTCGAGCGCATCACCACCCAGGTGCTCAAGTCAAAGATCGGCGCCTACGTCTGGCCCAGCGCCAAGACGCACAACAACTACCTGATCGCGCTGCGTGGCATGCTTGAGCTGCATTTCGACGACAAGCGCTCACCCGCCGACGCGATCAAGAACATGCGCGCCACCAAGCGCCCGCCCGACCCCCTGACGATCGATGAGCGCGATCGAGTGCTGGAGCACCTGCGCAAGCACCGCGACCCGCGGGTGTGGGCCTACTTCACCTGGATGTTCTACACGGGCATGCGCCCAGAGGAGGCCATCGCCCTGCGGTGGTCAGATGTCGATTTCAACCGGTGCCAGGTCATGGTGCAGCGCGTGCGCACATTCATGGGCTCAGAATGGGACGACACCAAGACCTACACCGAGCGCCTGGTCGACCTGGTCCCGCAGGCCATGGCCGCCCTGTCGGTCATGAAGCCCTACACGTTCATGAAGCGCGACGAGGAAACCGGCGATGTTGCGGACATCTTCGAGAACCCCAACACCCTGCGGCCGTGGCACGACGAGCGAAGCCAGCGCGATCACTACTGGAAACCGACCCTGCGCGCCCTGGGCATCCGCGAGCGCCGCGCCTACTGCACCCGGCACACCTACTGCACCGTGGGGCTGATGGGCAACGTGAAACCGGCCTACATCGCTGCCCAGGCCGGCCACAGCCTCAAGATGCTGCTGGAGGTCTACACCAGGTGGACTCCGGCCAACGATGGTGGTGCCGAACGCCTGGCCATGGCCGCTGCCCAGGGGCACAAGCCGGACCGGGAAATCCCTGCGAACTCCCTGGGCACCCAGGGCCTGAAATGAAAAAAGCCAGTAAGGCCTTGAGAATCAAGAACTTACCGGCTTAATCAGTCTACCGAATTTGGTAGGCGCAATTGGATTCGAACCAATTATAGGCCCTCCTGGGAAGCTCGCCGCACAGTGGCGATGGTCCCCACAAGGCCCCCTGAATCCCCTCATTTTTCCCTGAAATTTTCCCTGGAGCACCATGAAGATCATCGTCGGAATACTGCTGTTCTTTGTGGGCATCGCCCTGGCTGGACAAGTTTCGGTCAGCCTGGGCCTTGTGGTCGGGGCGGCCGGCTTGTGGGTGCTCAGCACAATGAATGTTGCCGACGAGCAGCGATTCATGGGTGCTCTCATGATCCTGGGCGGGATCGGGGCGGCGGCCCCCTTCGTGGAGGCCGCCTGGCGCTGGGTCAGTAGGCTGCTTCGCTGACCACAGGCTCCCGCATCGTGCGCCTGGTGAGGGCGTTGCGCTTGGCTTGGAGATTGTCCAGGCGTCGGCGCTTTTCCTCTGGCGTCAGCACCATGCTCTTGTAGATCGCGCCCTGCTCCTTGCTCATGCGCGCCAGCTCCTTGCTGGTGCGCTGGATGGCGCCGCGAGCCGCCACCAGCTCCTTGTGATCCTCGGCCAGCTCCTTGGCCTCATCCTTGAGGCCGTCCTTCTTGAGCTGGTTGATTGAGCGGTGAACCGCCTCGATTTCCTTGCGGACCTTCCAGTAATCGGACTCGAAGACGGTGGAGCGGGCCGGGTCTTCACGGTAGAAAGCCTTGATGACCGGGTAGTCGTCCATGCGCATCTCTGGGCGGGGCGCCCCATCCTGGTCCAGCGCACGAACCGCCATGTCGGACAGGCCCAGGGCGTACATGCCGACGGTACCAAAGTAGCCGCCGATCAGGTGTTCGATCCGTTTCGGGCTGGCGCCAGTGGCATCGGTCAGCCCGGGCGCTGCTGAGGCCAGCGTCTTGAGCGTGTCAGATGTGCGGGCGCTGTAGCGTAGGTGGGGCAACTTGCCCTCATCGCCCTCTGACTCGATGGGTGAATCCCGGAAGGCGTTGTGGTTGCTGTAGACGTCCAGCGCCGGGCGGAACACCTGAGGGATCAGATCAAACGCCAGCTGGTCGCGCACATTGGCCCACAGGCGCTCGGCCGTCTTCTTGCCTGCGTCCTGGCCCTGCAAAAAGCGCATGATCCGCTCTGGAACCGTGGCAAAGATCACCCCCAGCTCAAACGGTTTGGGGATGCGGAAGTGCTGGCCGCCCACCCGAACGTGCCAGAAGGTGTCCTTGTCCCAGTCAGGCAGCTCCTCGTACCAGTCCTCGCCAGAATTGGCCAGGGCCAGGGCCAGTGTGGCCACCATCATGACGGCCCCGTACTGGACCACTCTCTTGGGATCGGCGCGGCCCAGGCGGTATAGGCCCTGCACTCGAGCGTTGAAAAATGGCAGAACATCGGCCAGCACCTGGTAAATCGGATGAGATCCGCGCAGGTTGAAGTCCATCAGGTCTTTTGCCTCGAAGGCGGCGGATGTCTCGGTGCGACCATCGTTGATCGCGGCCTTGTAGATGGCCTCACGGTTGGCGTTCTCGATCGCCTCACCCGCCTCGCGGTATTTCTCCCAGCCGGACAGTCCGGTGTCGATGATGGAGCCCATGAGCGAATTGACGGACGAGGCATCAAGGCCGCGCTTGCGCAGCGCGCGACGCATCGCCACCGCCGTGGCCGTTGGGTCTGCCGCATTGACGTTGCCGGACTGGAAGCTGGCGCCGGCAAACATCATCGCTTCACTGGCCCCCGTGCCCGCATACGACTCGACGATGCCCTTGATCGAATCGGACATTTTGAAGCTGTCGCGGGAAATCATGGCCGACGACACAGAGTCACGGATGTAGTTGCGCAGCATGAACTCCGGCGTGGATGTCACGGCATGGGTGAGCGTGCGCTTGAACCAGCGGGCCACCCCCAGGCCCGGGAAGTCAATCGGCACAAAAGACGTCACAGCCTTCAACAGCAGTGGGTCGTTGACCCGGTAATACTCCGGCTTGCCGTTTCGCATCACCCGGATGGCGTCCGGGTCGCTGGGCGGCTGGATGGCCCACATCTTGGCCATGCCATCAAAGGCAGCTTCCGGCAGCACCGACATCGCATGCTCGGACGCGCCCTCGGCAATGAGCATCTTTCGGATCTGATCCTTCGGTACCAGCTCGCCAGACATCTCGTAGCCAATCTTGGTGATGATGTCCGACTTGCCACCCAGGGTGTCGATGGTCTTGACCAGTGCATTGTTCTTCAAGCTGGCGTCGATCAGACGGCTGAAGTTCATCAGCAGGTTTTCCATCGGGTCGTTCAATGCCGCAGTGCCGCCCTTGAGTGTGCGCACACCGGAGCTTTGACCAGCGAGTCCGCCGCGGCCCGTCGGGCTGAATGCTGCGCGTTCATCGATCTGGCGGTAAAACGGGATGTAGTCGGCGTGATCCCAGGCCTTGCGCGCATCAGCATCCAGCAGGCCTGCGCCCTGAGCCACATCGAGAACTGACTTCTTGAAGTCGGCATACTGCATGGCCGCCTTGGTGAACAGCTCTTTTCTGCCGTCGTCCAGGCGCTGCATGGCAGCAATCTCCTCGGCGGTGAACAGGTTCTCGCGGCCCTCCTTGGCCAGGCGCGCTGCACGGTTGCCGATCATCCAGGCAAACCAGTCATTGAGGTCGTCGCCCAGCGGCTGCAGGATCTCAAGCAGACCCTTGGAACCCTCCACCTTCTCAAGGTGCTGGCCGCTCGCCGCCCACTTGGCTTTGCCGTGCATGAGGAGGCCGCGCATCACCGACGAGGTGCCGCCGTTTGCCAGCCTGGCGGCAATGTATGGGTCTTGCTCGGCTGGCAGGTTGCCAATTTCTCGGCGGACAGCAACATCAATGCCGGTGAATTGGTCCAGCACGTTCTGGCGGGCCAGGTCACCGATTGCGTTTCGGCTTTGCACCATGGCCACCGCGTTGGCTGCAGCACTCGCGATCAGATCACGCGCGCGGCCGACAATGCCTGATGTCTTGCGCAGCCCGGCCTTGGCCATGGCGCGCTTGAGCGGGTCCGGGTCATCCGGTGACAGGCTGTACTTTGGGTCAGCCTCATCCCGCTGGCGTTCGCCCTCACTGAAGACTGGCGCCGGATCGGTGCCATACACCACCAGGCTGCCACCACGACTGGCGCCGGTGTGCACAGCCTTGCGGGCGTCGCGCACCAACTGCAGCACATCCATTTCAGCGCCTGCGCGGTCCAGATTGTCGGCCAAACCATCCAGGCCCAGGCGACGGGCCAGGGCCACCATGGCGCCCTTCAGGTCAGCCAGGTAGGTTTTGAACTGGGTCAGCGCGCTGGTGTCGTTGGCCTGGGCCAGGAAAGCGATCAGCTCGTCCATGATCTGGGCGCGGCGGGCGGTGACATCCTCCTGGGTGCCGCGCACGTAGGGCTGCAGGCGGTCCCACGCGGTCACGCCGTCGCCCACCTGGTGCTTCTTGGCCAGCTTGGCTACCCCGGCCAGGCCGTTCAACTTGCTCCACAGGTCGTTGAGCGCTTCGGTCGGGCGCCCCTCCAGCGCGATGCGCACGCCAATGTGGCCGTAGCCCTCGTGAAAGAGCACGCGCTCAGCATGATCCCTATTCCGCAATGCGGAGCGCACCAGATACACTCGGCCCTGATTGACCACACCTTCGATGAGGCCCGGATGAAATCCCTTCTTGCGCGCATCCGCCAGAATTTGTTCGGGAAGCTGGACCCAGCTGTCGACGGCAATGATTCGGTCAAGCCCAATACCCCGCCAGTTTTCCACCTTCCCGACGATGAGTTCGTCGAGATCCACACGGCTGATGGTGGGGCGATCTACACCAAGGACGGCGGATGGTTTAGCACCAATGCCAAGGATGCCGGGGACACCGGCGGATCCTGATTCAACCGAGAAGACACTCCCCGCGCGCAGATTTTCGCCAACCTCTGTGGCGGATCTGCCTGCTTTGGTGTCGATGATGTCCAGCACGCGCACATCCATGCCGCCAGCCGCTGCGCCGATGTTCTGAGCGATGGTCCAGGCCGACCCGTCGCCGCGTCGCGCAGACAGCTCGCCTCCGTGCGCGATGATCACCGAGTTCGCATTGCTCTCGCTGATGGCGCGGTAGAGCGCGGCTAGGCCCCCGGTGCTCTTGAGTTGACCCATCATGTTGGAGGTGATCGGAACCCATGCGGCCACCCGAAGTTGCGCATCGAGCATCATCAAGCCCGGCTCACCCGCCTCGTCGTAGAAAGCCTTGGCCGCCTCCTTGGCCTTGTAGGGGGCGTCAAGCACAGGGAACCCGTCCGCCCGCGCGTCGCTCACCATCTCTCGCTCAATCACCGGCACAGTGATCGAACCGACTGGCGTCGGAATGCTGCCCGTATGGAAGTCGGATGCATCGGCTGATGCGAAGCCATACCGATCGCCAGCCACGGCCAGGGTGCCCATGGGCTTGATGCCAGACCCTTCGAAGGACGTTGCCAACACCTTGTTGAGCGCCTCGTCGGCGCGAGACAGCTCCTCTTTCCCGGATGGGTGGTTGTGCGAGAACCAGATGTTGGCAGCGCCTGGAATGCGCACAGCCTCAGCCAATATCGTGGATGGATAGACCGATGTCTGCGTGATGGCGCCCTTGAACCCACCCACTACGCCGAGAGGCTTTCCGTCGGCATCTGTCACGATGGCGTCAAAGCGCTCAACCGCAGATCGGTACAGGTAGGCCGTGGCCTGCGCCGCTTGCTGCGGCGTCTTGATTACTCCGACGCCAAGTTTTCGGCTGGCTTCTGTTCCGACGATTGTCCGGACACGGTACCGACCAGCTGGGGCTTCGGTATCTTGTACTCCGGCGGCGGACTGTGCGTTCCCACGTACTGAGGCGCCAGCGGATCTGGTTGGCGCAAGCCTTCCTGTGTTTGCTGGCAGAGGGTTTCCGAACAGGTCGGTTTCATAGCCAAGCCTTCCCTTTGGGGTGGTAGTGTCAAAAAGCGCAGTTTGCTCGCGGGCACTGTAGCTCGCGCTGGGCTCATTGGCAACAGGCCCGCCCCCTTCAACCATCTTGGGTACGTGCTCGGCCCGGATGAACCACCCGCCGTCCTTCTTGAAGGTGTAGGCGTCGAACTCCTTGGCCTGGGCCTGGCTCAGATCCTTGCGAACCACGCCCTTCAGCACCTTGCCCTTGCCGGTGGTGTGTTCGATGATCGGCCAGCCTTGGCCCTCGGCCAGCGCGGTGCCTTGCTGGGCCTGCTCAGCCTTTTGCGTCTTGGCGGCCTTGCGGTCATCCTGCTTCACGGCCTTGACCACGTCGGCGCCAGGATCGGCCGAGGCCTCGCCTTCAGCCGGTACCGGCTTGGCGCGCTTGGGCAGGTCGGCGTCGCGGATGCGGGTGAAAAAGTCGTTGATGTCGGCGATGTCCGTCCAGTCGCGGTTGCGCTGCTGTGGCGCCTGGTGGCCCTCGATGGCCTTTTCAATCACCACGATGCGGGTGGCCACGCTGGTACCAGCGCGCTCAAAGGTGACTTGGGGTAGCTTGATGTCTGCCGCCAGGTGCAGGCCTTCGGCGGGGCGGTAGGTCTGCGTGCGCTTGCCGGTCGATTCCACAGCCGTCCAGGCATCGGGGCTCACCATTGTCTCGGAGCCTCGGCCGGTCTTGATCCAGAACGAGCCGTCTTTGTCCCGGCGCGCGATGACGCCGCTCGGGACAAAGGACACGCGGGTCTTCACGGTGTCGCCAGCGAAAACTGGCCCCAGCTTGGGGTGATCCAGCAATGGCTTGAGGGGGCGCTGCTCTTCCTCATAGAACCACTTGTCAAACCGCTTGTCTGCGGCTGGGCCGGTGGGGATCAGTGCCACGATGCGGCCACCGTCGCGCAGGTGGGTGGCGGCCTTGGCCAGGTGCTCGATCGCCAGCTTGCCGCCCACGCCAAACGGTGGGTTCATGACGATGCCGTCAAACTTGTTGCTGACGTGCATGTCCTCGAAGTCGCTGCCGATGATCTTGCCGTCGAAGACCATGGCCAGGCGTGGGCGCAGGGTGCTCGATGGCTCGATGACGGTGCGCTCGGTGTTCTCGGGCATCCATCGGGCAATCGCGCCATGGCCACCACTGGGCTCCAGCAGGTGATCGCCCGCGTGCGCATCCAACCACTCGACCATCTTCAGGCCCAGGGGCTCAGGGGTGGCAAAGTAGTCAGCACCCTCCTGGGCCTTGGTCTTGCTGTTCTTCTTCTGGGTGCCGTAATAGAACGACACAGCACGATCGAACTCGGTCAGGGCTTCGTTGGCCGCCTTGTCGCGCTCCTTGCCGCCCTTGCCTTCGCCTTCGTGGCCGGCTGGGTAGCTGTCCGATTCCTCGAAAGCGGCGATGAAGGCATCTTTCAGGGCGCGAGCCAGCTCACCCATGCCCAGGTTCTCGGCGGTGCTCGATCGCGTGGAGATGGTGGTGGCAAAGGCCCACTTCTCCCAGTTGGTGCCGGTGTTGAAGTAGCGGAAGATGGCATCCGACTTCTGGCCGGTGCGGTAGATCCGGCCTTCTTGCTGGATCGCCGTGGTGGGCTGCGTAGGCTGCCCCAGGTTCAGCAGGGCGCGCTGGTGCTTGCCGGTGGTGTCGTGCAGGCTGATGCCTTCTTTGCCGGCGGCAGACTGCACCAGGATCACTGCCGGTCCGGCGGCGTCGTCCTGGAACTTGGCCACGTTGGCGCGGCGGTCTGCTGGCTTGACGTCGCCGTTGAACAAGAGCACGTCGGGGAATGCCTTTTGATAGGCTTCGATGGGCGACGGCATGGCCGCGAACGGGTAGCGCACCAGGTCGGAAAACTCACGGCGGAACATGCCG
>ERZ724508.228-NODE-228-length-41003-cov-6.033311_pt1 | contig 41003 bp, 50 predicted proteins | sample MGYA00376041_ERZ724508 | MGnify/ENA primary metagenome ERZ724508 (study PRJEB28724, sample SAMN07190887) | wastewater metagenome | isolation source: effluent of sewage treatment plant in Hong Hong | place: USA: Christiansburg, Virginia | collected 2016-03-01 ...
CTTGACCATTTCTGCGATTGATTATAACTAATGTTTGAGGGTGGGTCGATCAAGTACTATCACAACTCTCCCAGGCTGTCCTCGTCATCTTATCGCTGACCGTTCATGTGTCCTGCACCAACCCCAGAAGACTAACACTCCTCCTCTTCTACTTCATTAGATTACTTTTCGGTCTCGACCTTCTTCTTACGCTTAGGTTCTACGTATTCTGGGTGCTTTCTCCTATACTACTCCATGTCCTTCTCGTATTTAAGTTTGGCTTGACTAAATTCCTGTTGGTACTTCTTCTTCGCTTCTGTGTCAAGCTTGTGCCACTCCTTTCCAAGCTCTTTTGACATTTCTGTAAGGGTGATGCCTGCATAACTCCAGGGTTACTTGGTTGGGACTACATCAGAGCCGGTTTTCGATCTCGCTGAAACATTATGTAGCTGCTCACTGGTTTTTTTGGAAGTTCAGGGTCAGATTAGGCCTTTCCTTTTCGAGCCCGTCCTGAACGGGTTTTCTTAAAGACCGGCTTTTTGTCTTTGCTTTCTGCTGCTGGTGGTTTTTCGGCCTTTGTTGGGGCGGGAACTGCCTGTTCAAGGTTGATTATTGGCGCGCCCTTTGGAATTTCCTTTCTCCGTTCCTGAGCAGGTGACGTCATTCTTTCTCGAACATCTCTTTGTACTGGCTCTCTGGGCTGCCTACTAAAAGGGTTTTGTAAGGCATCGATCTGTTGAACTTGATTATCGGACAGCCTTCCCACCGGCTCTTGCCCCAATGAATTCCTGCAAAGTTCAAGGACATCCTTAAAGGCGTGCATCAATCTGCGCGAAATCTCCTCCATCTGATTAGGTCCGGGGCGTTACCAAAATGAGCGGGTTGGAGGACATTTAGGATTAAAATAAAATGGTTCGATAAATTAATGAGAGATCCTAACAACCACTTTTCGAGTCTCTGAACAGCACGCCATCTAGCAGTGTAATTAGGACCGTAGCAGCCGACCACTCGAAATTCTATTTTATATTCTATGCAATTCAGCAAGAAACGAGACTCAATCGTTGCCGTGGCCACCCACGAATAGGCTGAGACGAGTCGAAGGAGTATTCACTCTCAGAGACCGAGATCTGGTGTCTATCTCTAAACACAGAAGAAATGGCTTTGGTCCAAGTTTATCGATCGTCTTCGCGCGTTAGTGCCACTGAAAGAAGATAAATCCGCTCGATACCAGTAATAGTGGGAGAAAAAGAACGACATACCAACTCGCCCTCAACGCTCTTCGAAGTGCTTGCTGAGACACACCGATCAATTGTACATTGTGATGGTGTGTCTAACACTTGTGGGTTACTGCATGATGTTCTGGCTGCAGACCGTTAAGGAAGTGTTTCTGATCTAACACGTGCCAGTTGGAGTGAAAGTTGGCTGGGTTCTGCTGGTGCTACTCGATGTATTGGTCGAATTGCACACATGTAAACTGGTCGAAGACAAGGAAATTGTGAGTCTCAACCGCATCCGATAGATATATTTCAGTGGCACAGCAAAGTTCGACTTGGCAAACATAATCGTGGCTGTCGTGATGTTCTTCTTCGAACCAGGAGAACTGCTTTCGATTTGCTGCACAGTGGTGTCATTATACACGCTCGTGCAAAAGATCAGCGATAAGTACCACATCTTCAAGACCTACTCGACAGACGTGGCCATGCTCCATGAGTTTAAGATTCTACAGCTGTTCGTATTCATGCTCTTCATGGGGCACATGTTTGTAAGACATTCAGTCATGTAGAGCATACTGCTGTACGGTGCGGGTGTGGTTTCGTTTCAGCTTGGGAAGGACAACTGGGTCAGCAAGAACAACATCGATAAGTCGCCGTGGCATACACGCTACATCTATTCGCTATACTGGGCCATAACAACAATAACCACAGTCGGTTATGGAGATATTCACGGCACGAACGAAATAGAGTTTCTGGCATCTATCGTGGTGGAGATCATTGGGGCAGCACTGGTTGGCTACATGATCAACGTCATTGGCATGACGCTCAACGACATGAAGTAACGTTCATTTTGAAGTAGAAAAGCAAGACAGGAGCTAGAGGACGATATGTTAATCCTGAAAAAGCTCTCCAAAGGATTTTCTCTGAGCAGGGCACTCAGCTATCGCATTCAAACTCACATCCAGAACAACCACCTTGCGAGAAGTGCGATTACTGTTGCAGAGGAGGAACGCATCTTTTAGCGACTCGACCCCCGACTCCGCTACTGTACTTATTGTGACAAACTCAGAGGTGCTCCACGATACGAACATGAAGATTGTCCAGAAAAACACGTTTTTGCTGACCCAGTTCACCAGAAACTTCCGAGACCAGATCGCTGTGAAACTCATCAAGAAAGTAGTCCAGCCAAACTAATTATTGGAGGGCGGCACCGACTTTAGCTTATTCGTTGTGGATCGCGGTAACGTTGAAGTGCTCTACAGCAAAAAACACAACAATAAAGTTATCAGCAAGGTGGCTCGGAATATCAAAGAGGGAAATCACAAAAGTAGTTCAAGCATCTATGGACTCGCCCAGATTGTCAACGGGAGAAAACTTCGGCTTTCAGCTAGAAGTAAGACCTTCACGGTTGCATACGAGCTGAGAAAGGGAGATTTCATGGAAGCCATCCAAAGCAACCCGCTCGACACTGAAAGATTCTGCTAGCTCCGAGATAGAATTGGCTCGCTGGAATGTCCATAAGCCTTTTAAGGGTAGCTTCTATCGAGCTTTAGAGAGCACTTTATTCCCAACAAATACTTGGTTGTTAAGAAACATAACTTCTCGCCTGTTCAGAAACGCAAGAAACACGATAGGGAGGGTCTGAAACTAAGAAATGACTACAGTATGATCAATGGAAGCGTGGCGAGTATTTCTATCGAAGAAGAAATTATCCCCGAAAGCCAACCAGCACTACGGTCTCGAAATGTCCTCATGAGCACCAAACGGGATATATTCGCTGCAGAAACTCAAAAGCATCCGATCCGGCGCGATCGCACCGAAGGTGCTGAGAAGGACCTGGACACGATCCGACAATTCGATAACTACTTTCCTAAGGGAAACTTCAACGGTGTGGTGGGTCGATACTACCTCTGGCTGCTTCACCGTAGTCTTGGCTGACAATATTTTAACTTTAATATCTTGCTAACAAGCATGGAGGAAATGGTTATTGAGCTGGGGATCACAGCTCTAATCTACGTCGGCAAGTTCCTCTACTTCATCTTTACAAGCGTAGTTCAACGGATTACCAATATCTACGGGAAGTTTACGAGGCTGTTTGGTAAACGATCCAACCAGTCGGACTATGAAGCGGATGAGGAATAGGAGACAAAGCGCAGTAAATCCAAGAAGAAGCGGCGTTAGAAGGAGGATAAACAGCAGGAGGAAGACCAAAAAGCATAATAGACTGGTTAGACGTAGCAGCAGACTGATATCAAAGACGAACCAGCAAAATATGAATCGACTGCCAAGAAAGCACTCAACAAAGGGGCAAGTCCGGTAGTAGCTAGTAAGAGTACTATGGCACTGGTCGGGTGGCTTATTGTCAGTATTCCTCAGGGTTCTATAGGCTTGACCAAGACTTTGGGCGTCCTCAGTCCGGAGATAATGCAGCCGGGAATTCACCTGACGATCCCAGCAGTGCAGCAAGTGTACACAGTAAAGACAACAGTAGAGACTCATACAATAAAAAACATCCCATGTGGTACTTCAACGGGTGTGCTGCTTCGTTTTGAGAAGGTGGAAGTAGTTTCGAAGTTGAAGGTGGAGCTGGCCTATGAGACAGTTAAGAACTACTCGAGCAACTACAACGAAATGTTCATCGAGGACAAAGTGCACTACCTGGTGAACAAGTTCTGCTCGAAATATTCGGTGAGGCAGGTGTCGGTGGATTAATTCGATAAGATGGACGAATGGCTGATCAAAGCACTCAAGGAGGACAATAGGCCTTGGGCGCCAGGCATCTAAATTATTAGCCTTCGAATCACCAAGCCCGAAATTCCTGAGTCGATTCGTTCGAATTACGAGCAAGTGTAAAAGATGAAGGTGGAGTACATGATCCAGTCCGAACGGCAAAAGGTATGCGAGTTGGTGATGTAGGTTCTCGTAGAAAGGCAAGCCACAGTGCATAAGGAGGAAACGATTAAGGCACAGTCAACCCTCGAAGTGAAGCTTATAGAGTTGAACAAGACAATTGAACTTCGCGAGAACGAATACCGGATGCAGTTGATCGAGGCCGAGATCTACCTGGACAGGAAGAACACCGAGACTGACAATGACTACCTCATTTACGAGAAGAATGTGGAGGCAGACCTAATGCGCCTTAACGGTCCATTTCTACGAGCGTATGGGAGAGAGTGCCTCAGCAGCAATGTTACATTTAAGCTCGGTGATTATATCCCAACTATCGCAGCCTGATTACCTATTCAAGGCAAAAGAGTCGAATAACAATCAGTTGAGGGAACTTCCCACGAGCTAGCGATCGAAGAGCGAGATTGGATGCTTAAGACTGACTGGGCAACGACTCATCTGCTCGTACGATTCGTTTTCGATCTCATATTCCGAGAGGAAGCATATGAGAAGACCTTCTGCTCCATCTGCATGGATGTTTGTGAAATATCCCACGATGCAGTACGATAGAAACGCGATGAGTAGAAGTGCCCAAAGACTGACGTCACCCGTCCTGTGCTTCATTATCAGAAAGGAGAGTAGCGTGGTTAATGCTACTAAGAGCACGTTGGAGTATATCCGGTAGAAGCGAAGTGGAGATTGCCTCCCAATAATAATTCTTGACTAGCCGCAGATACACTAGCAGTTGCGAGTAGCATTGCAGTAGGGTATTCCGGCCAGGTTTATGTATGCATAGGCATCTGTCCTTGATAATCCTAGAAGGTTGGCGCAGCAGCATAGCATTGTGTTCCAGCAGTTTGCGCATCTTCCGCAGCACCCTCCGGGTTAGCACTAGACTTAAATATGACTGTACAGTTATGCAATCGGCGAGCACTGCCAATGGTCCAAAGAAGATATTGTGGAACGAGCCAGCCACAACGCTTCCAAAGTTTCTCCGGAACATGCGCCTGAACACAATAAAGCATCGTGTGGAGCGATGGGTGAAGTACCACTCGACCGCGTTACCGCTGATAAGGTAGTTAACTGTATGAGCGAATGCATTACATGAGTCTCGGATGAACTGCAATCCCCAGAGAAACACAATAATGTGGATGGCTTGAAGTAGTTTGCTCCCATGATAGCGGAGCCAAATGTCCGAAGATAGTGTCTGTTTTGGCGAATCGGTAGTGGATAGCGCCCAATGTATCAGCACGTTGAGGAGCAGGTATCCAGCTGTTACGACAAGGTAGGCGAACACTAACAGGAATAGCGGTGTAGAGTCAGCTAGGAACCTCGCTGTCTGGCTTAGAAATATTCCTGTAAGGGTCATGTTCCTTCTGTATACGCAACTGATGATGACCAGAAAGACACACAAAAGCACTAGCCCTATGAGAGTGTAATATTTGAAGTCAAGTTGCTCCCTCCAGGATCTAAGATAAGTCATTGCGTACTGTGATTGATCAAGGAAGATGAGTAACACGCAACACAGGAGTGCCAATAAAGAACCGTAAACTCCAGCCCACATTGTCCATACCGAGCAAGCTTGGACCATAATAAGCCACAGCGATCCCAGGCACACTGATATCAGTAACGAGTTTTTGATGATGTCCATGCTCTCCAAGAGGCTCCATGTTGCTCCAAACTGCCTGCTCGCTGACAGCTTAGTCTGCAGCAGTTGATTCGCGGGAGAACAGAATCTACCAAGTTAGGTATCTGCTAGAACGGTTTCATAGGCTCTCTCAGCAGCGCATGCCTATGCAGACTGACACTGAAGTGAATCACTATCGCTCTCAGGGCATTTGGCCACACACACTCTTCTGCTGATATCCTTCGTTATTGAACTTATACTTCGGGGTTGGTGAAGTACAAGTAGGGGAACTCATTAGGACACACCTGACTGTTCGAGTCGATGGGACTTAGACTAGCTTGCATGTTCTCTGCGTGAACCATACCGAGTACGAACGTTAAGCCCGATAATGGCAATCATGAGGATGAGGACTGGCAGTATAGCACCGAGAAAGCAGCAACATACGTCAGTAGTTTTCCTGTCCTTCTCTAGTGTAAGCTGTGGTGGGTACCAGGAAGCGGTAGCTCGTCAATTTGATGGACCGTTCGCGAGTACATAATTGTTAGTCTTTGAATTATATAATTAAAGCCAACCGTCGTCAAGCGGCCTCACTGCCGCCTATCAATAGTTTAGTGCAGCCATTCGTGCACTTAGAAGATGTGATTTGCTTCTCGTGCGATAATTAATACAACCGCTAACAATGGCTTCTGGGCAACGGAGGAAAGAACTTGTAAATGAACTCAGGAAGGCTCACTTCACGCTCGGGTTTGAGTCCAGTAAGCAATTGAAGTCAACGCAGATAAGTAGGATGCATCTGAGTACGTGCACAAGTACAAGGAACATCAGCTGCAAGCGGCCTCGCTGTTAGGAGGTGGGCGGGATCACCACTACAGTCTCGGTGGAGACGAACCGATCGACTATCAGTCAGAATTTAAGTAGCGCTACGCTCCTCATGGGCAAACGGAATCCGCAGGGCTCAGCGAATAAAAGAAAAACGACCTTCGCAAGTAGCACTTCAATCTTGGGTTCGACGAGCAGAAGCCTGGTTCGACTTACGCCGCTAACTACGATAAGAAAAGCTCAGAGCCTCCACCTGCTGATAAGAAGGAGAAGTTAATGGCACTTCGAAAGCATAACCACGATTTCGGAGATACCCTCACCTACTTCTCGAGTATGTACAATGAGAAGTACAACAAGAACCTGTAAGATCATCAAGCCGAGCAAAAGGGGAAGATTGACGGAAACCTTCTGAGAAAAACCAACATGATTCTAGGTGATCAGCAACCGAGGTACGTCTCGCAGACTGCAGATGTGCATAACCTAAGACCTACTGCAGCCGTGCACCCTGTGAAGAGATACGAGGGAAATGTGGATCTTGGAAGCGACGAAGGAAAGTTTGTGACTTCTCATCGACGAGACTTTGCGCATAAAGAGGGTTAATCGAGTGGTTTTGATAAGAAAGTTATCCAGGATTTCAGGAGCGCCCACTTCCATTTTGGCACAGCACCAAATGCCTACCTCTCAGAGAACAAAGATCAATACAACGAGAAGCCAATAACTATCCCGAATAATTTCCATCCAACTGGCACATACGTGCAACTGGCCCACGGTCACGAGGATACACATAACAGCACTTACAAGGATGCTTTTCTGGGAATGCCTGCTGACAAAGCGATACCAATCCGACGAGGTGACAACAGCGTCGTCATGGGCAGCGATCCCAAACAGTTCACCACTGAGCATCAATCCAACTTCCTGAACCATCCAAGGCAGGATAATAATCTTCCGAACGATCGCAAGAAAGTGTTGGCTGGAACTAGCCTCGATCTGGGAGGGGATCCTCGAGACTTTACCACCCAGCATCGTGGAACCTACGCAGATCGTTTCTTATAGTTGCAGCGTTCGGGACTCAGCGAAAAAGAATTCGCATAGCTGCAAAAGAAGCACTTTGACTATGGCTTCCAAGGTATTCCCAACCGTTAAGTTAGGCACCCAGTACAATACCCACAACCAAGACTACGGCGTGAGGCAGGGCCCCGCAAACAAACTCAACGAATAGGTGCAAAAGGGTATGCGACGCACAAACATCAACGACCACGACCCCGATATTAAGAAATCGACCACATATAAAACCAGTTTCCACTGGAAGCAAAACCCAGACTTGTGATGGTGATATTCCACATTAATACAACTGACAATGGACCAGCAGAATTACTACGCGGAGCTGGAAGTCGGCAAATATGCCACCAAGCAATAGATCGCCGACGCGTACATACTCCACCTTAGCATAGGTATCGAAGGCTGGCACTCAAGTGGCATCCCAAACTGTGCAAGTAAGATCTGAACACTTGCTACCGCAACTTCTGCCGTGTCTCGGAAGCATACGAGGTCTTGCAGGACAGTACCCACCGAACTTATACGCAGAGGAGAAGAAGGCTATCTATGACCAATATGGCGAACACAAGCTCAAATAGGGCATCTTTGAAAACGGCAATTGGAAAGGAGGCTATCGCTTCGGTGGCAATCCCGAAGACATCTTCGAAAAGTTCTTTGGGTCGAGGAACCCCTACGATCCGCTATTTGACCGTGAGTCAAACAAATAAGCTAAGAGTGTGTTCAGCTCCCTTTACCCGCAGACTGAACTTGAACAATTGAAGGATTTGGTGGTGAAGGCGGAGTGTACCCTCACTGAACTCTATAATGGCTGCCTTAAGACCCTCAGCTACAGCAAGCAAATGCTCAATAAAGATGCTCGTTCAACCAGCACTGTGACAAAGTAGAAGGAGATAGAAATCAAGCCAGGATCTTCCAAACAGACGAAGATTGTGTTCAAGGAGCAAGGTCATGAGCAAGCTGGAGTGCCATCGTCAGACCTGGTCATCGAAATTGTAGAACTTGAAGAGAAAGGATTTAAAAGGGAGGGCAACAACCTGATATACACCGCACAGATCAGTCTGCTTGACGCACTTGACTCCAAACCAATAAAGATCGTAAGCCTATGAGTTATTGTAGACAACATTGGACAACCGCGTGATAAGCTTGCCGCTTGATGAAATAGCCAATCCTAAGACGGCAATCGAGATAAAAGGTGAGGGAATGCCGGCTTACTCCGAACAACCCATCTCAACTAAGGCTGCAAAAGGAGATCTGACAGTTCGGATGGACATAAAATTCCCTGAGGAACTGACCGAAAAGCAAAAGAAAGAACTGACTGAGATTCTGAGCGACCCCTGATTTTGATATGTTGCTCGGCCAGAGATAGAATCAGTTGCGAAGTCCCTTGTGGATATGCTTGATACCCAGCATCTTTCGTATTTCCTCCTCAGTGCAGATTGGGGAGTACTCAACCTATCGATTTACGACCACATCGTAGTTCAGCGAGTACATTTCCATCCACTCCTTGGGCAGTTGGTTACTGTTGTGATAGCTGTTATCAGTTACGTATATTTCTCGATCTTTGTACAGGTTGAGATCCAAAGTGTTATAGCTGCCGTCCAGAACTAGCCCGACCGAAAGAGACAGCTCGCAGTACTTGCAGTTTTAATAGAATAGCAGAATATTGGAGGAATGCCTTTGCCCGCAGTCTACCATCGTTTTGTTTTTGAAATGGGATACAGTGCTTGATGAGCCCTCTGCCAGTGGTCTATTCCAATCGCTGCCCTGTGTCAATCTGATCTTAATATTAGTCTCGGCGAGAAACTTGTCGATGTTGAGCGACTCACTGAAGAAATAGTGTATCTTTAATTTGTTGATTGTTTGTGTGGAATTGTTGAGTTACCCCAACCGAAAGCTATCAGAGAAGCTGTGCAGACTGTCAAAACTGTACTGAAGGTATATGTTTTAGGTGGGAGTATCCGTGTCCAGCTGGGTTACCTCCGAGAAGAACAGGAGTATACGCCATTGGTACAGATGACTGGGAAGGTATACTGGTCGACTGCGTGGGAGTTTTCCTGGGCTGCTGACAAGTTTCTCCTCATTGATAGGAATATTTACCAAACGAGCCAACTCCCTTTCGACTTGGATAAGTTCATGCTCGCTGACTACCAGCATGTAGCACACGTTACAAAGTTGGCATGGCTTGTTGACATTCTCATTGAAGGATAGTTTGTGAAGGAGTTTGCTGGATTGATCCTCCTTCCGGGTTCTTTTCTTAAGATGTTCGACTAACTCGAACAGGAGCTTATAGGTTAGGGTTTTTGTGACTTCGTCTTTTCTGAAGCTGCCCGAACATAGCTTGCAGTAGACTGTGCAGGTTAGCGACGAGCAATCCAGTTCGAGTCTGCAGGAGCTCTTCAGTTCGAGCCACTTGAGATTGGTGAAGTAAGGAATCCCCTCCACAGACAAAATGAAGTCGAGGTAGAGTTTGCCTATTCGTACTGACATCGCCCTCTCGAGGAAGTTAGTGAGACTTTCCGCCATCTTTTAATACTAACGAAGGGCTTTCCCCCTAATCGTGGAGAATTCAAACCTGTCGGGACAATCCTTGTCAATTAGAACAAATGCCAGCTGTGCATTGGACTCGTAGGCCTGAGTGCGACTATTCCATCGCAGGATGTCAGAGTAATTTTGCGCACGGTGCATGTAGTTTCCATCAGATGATTCACTATTCTTTGTGTGGAAGCAGAGTCGCAGCAACATTGCCTTGAGATTGCGACTGTATACGAAACGCTGTAGTACTTTTCCGCGACTGGCCTTATATCTTACCTCTGTAGTGCTGTGATAGGTTATTAGTTCTTTGTCCATCAGTGTTTAGTGTTACTTGCCAATGTTTGGCATACGTTCTATCAGGTAAGGAATGGTAGGGTTGTTCCTAAAGTCTAAACTTTGTTGACTTTTGAGAAGGTAAGGTTTGTTCTTTTCTTTCTGGGTTGACAGAATTACGCTCTGAATGTAGGTGTCAAACTGGGCAACCGTTACTTTCTTCTTGAGAAGCCTTCCGCGTTCGGTGTACAGCATATATATCGCATCGTTCTCATCCTTCACGAGTGTCTAGGGTAGCGTCAGGTACAGCGGGACCTTCTCTAACAACTATTCTTCCAGCAGCCACTTGTACAGGTTAAAGCCGACTGGAAGGGCAGCATAGTTCTGGATCTCTTTCTCATGAGCGTAGTTGAGTTCATAGAGGACCTTCTGCCACTTGGTCTTGGGCTCAATAATGAGGTCCACAACAACCGGCTGCTTCCTAGACAGCTCAAAGGGACTAGCACCCTCTGAAGAGGCGGATTGTTTGAATGTACTGACAATCTGAGTAAGGAAGGACATGCTGCTTCGTGGAAAATTCCAAAGAAAAAAACATCAAAGGAGAAACGTCACTCAGGGAGGTTGACGCTTTCCCTATTTATAAATCTTATGTTCCGGCACTGCTTTGTTCGGAAACCCACTCGCATAGTATTGCCGATTTCGTTTAGTCTTGGCCTTTCCTCCTGCTGTTCCGTATGCAAGACTGAGCACTCATCTGGTGACCGGCTCTATGCTCGACCATTTTTGTCCTGTCGTACAGACCCGTACCGATAGTTGCTCTTTTGGGTATGAATACTGATGTAGAGCCGAGTGTTTTCCTTGTATACCTTCTTGAGGTTCATCGCGCGCCTTAACATCATGCGATAGGCCATATCCTGTGACAATTCTTCATTCTTCTAATCTGCGGGTAGCCATAGGGAGTACCTCGATAGCCGTAGTTCGACCGAATACGGTTCGCTGGAGGACTAAAACTCTGTTCGACCTTCGGGAGAAACTGAAACTTGTTCTGCTGGTGATCGAAGAAGCAGATCGGTAACTTGCGTCCCTTGCTGCTGGAAGAGAGCAATGTGGGCTTGGGTTCGATGGTGTTGTTCGGTGGTTCCACAGTCCGCATATGCCAACGATTACAATCTTATTATTAAATTTTAGGCGAGTGATATTGCCAGCCCGAACCAACCAAGATGGCTGGCAATGTAGCTGTCCAGCAGCAATATAATCATTGAAATTGATATGTCCGTAAATCTAAAACTTACGTTTGGGCAGAAGGTTCCCAACGTGGAGTATACGACGACCCAGCTGGCAGTGCTCCTCACCAAGGAACGTGTACTCTCCTTTTCTATCTGCAGATCAAGAACACTATTGGTGTCATCAAGGAAAAGACAGGCTTAGCTGCATTGCCAACTCTGCTCATTGAACTACCTAGTTCCTTCGCTGAAGTCGTAACCAAGTCTGCCCACATGGATAGTGTTAAGGAATTCTTCGGACTATCCACCACAGTACTGAATGCTGGGAGCAAAGTGTTTGTATGTGGCGAGCTGACGGAAGGCTCGGATTTTTTAAAGAGCATCGAGAACAGCTTCAAGGAAATCACAGATCTGGAGAACGATATCGAACTAAAGCTGGACCTCACCGAACCAAGTAGCTGGGCTGACAACTTTAATAAAGGTAATAGACGGCTAATTTAGGTCATCCTGCTCCAACAATCGTTCTTGAAGGCGCTCAAATCAGTGGGCACGTAGCCACAGACCCAAAGCTTTTGGGAGTACTGCATAATATCTTCGAGGGGGTATGCCCAGAGTTCAACCAATCTCCGATCATGGCAGCTCTCCAACTCTTCGAACTTATTGAAGTTGACCTAAAGTAGCTGCTCTCCTGATTGTAGATTCCACACGTTCAAGATTATCTCTGATCGGTTCTGGCAGAAGTTCGAGGCAGCCCCCAAAGACTTCAAAACGACTGATCCATACGTCAAGGAACTGCTTCACAGCAAGGAGGAAATGTTCATGTACTTCACACTGCCAGACCTGTGCTGTGTGAAATTCCGCACTCCCTGCAATCTGATGGGCAGCATCCTTGTGATGCTCGAACACAATATTTGATAGTTGCTGGAAGCTACGAGCCAAATTATAATTCAGAATTAACCAAAATGTGCGGCAGGATGTTCCAGACCTTACCGCTGCATCGACTGTTGGCCATCGCCAGGGCCACCAAGGCTACTAACAGCGAAGACTACAACACCTCATACAATATCTGCCCAACCACCTACATTCCAGCCATCCGTAGCAACCGTAGATTCAAGGCTGAGCAAAGCATCAGACCAGAACCAGTGTAATAACCCTAGCAGCCATAGCACGAAGAGGAGAAGCAGCCTGAGGGTGTGGATCCTGATAGGTAGCTGACCTTCATGAAGTGGGGCCATCAGGCATCCCACAATTTCATCATCAACGCACGAGCGTAGGAGCTACTTGGTAAGCGAACCTTCCTGAACATGATCAACAACAGGTGCGTGGTAGTGATGGAGGGTTACTTTGAGTGGAAGGAGAAATCGGAACCATACATGTTCAAGCCCAAGAACTCTGACCATTTCCTGGTTGCAGCACTCTACTCCAATGACAATGAGGTCATACTGCTCACCAAGGACGCAACCAAGGAGCTAGAAGGTGTTCATGATAGAATGCCGGTGATCCTGTCTGATTAGGATGTAGAAGTTTGGCTCAATCCGGACAACACCAAGGAAATCTCCAGCATTATCCGTAATTCGCTCCTCAAGAAGGACAAGGAGGTCTGGAAGAATATTGGGTTCACTCGATTAGCTCCTCATGTCAACTCGATCAAAGAAAAGTCGAAGAAGTGCATAATGACCTACGAGGAATTTAGAAAGGAGCAAGACCGGACAGGCATTATGCGTTTTTTCAAGAAGCCGCAACCCGTCGAGGTGGTCGTCAACGAGAAAGCTGAAACCATTGAAGTGGCTCCTACAGCGAGCCCCGGCTAGGTTTGCGACCCGAAACCCTCGAAGAGAGATCTGTTGGATGAGTCCAACTCGAAGGAGGCGCAGCAAAGTAAACCCTCGTAGTCAGACTCTGACCAAAATCGACTGAAATAATGACTATATGGCTATTTGAGTGCAGAAAGCAGCTATTTGAGTATTTCGAGCCGCACCCTTGTTATCACTGCAGCTTGAATTCCCTCGAAACTTCATAAAGGCGGTCCTGGAGGATGTCCGGCAGTTTTACCGTGTCCGAAAAGTACTTTTCGCGCACTCTGCCCATATTCTCTGCTTTTTCCTCAGGAATCAGTGGCTTTATATTTTTTGAACTCAACTGTTTTTGCCCGAATCCACCAGTCTTTACGATTTCGAGCTTCTTCGGCAGCACTGAATCCCAGTTCTTGTGCTTACTGTCAGATCTCCCCGCGTAGGGATCAATGTTCCGTTCACAACTCAAACATGTCCACTGCTTCTTGGCAGCGCTAACGGCCTCATCGTCGCCTTTGACCATCTCAATGCGCGTCTCGAGGATGTTAATGGCCTTCCAGATATCGTGCAACTCATTCTTCTTTGCCTGCAGTAATCTCACTTCCTCAATATCAACCTTGGCCTTTTCACTGAACTTCAAGAACTCTGCCTCGAGCTGTTTCAGCCTGCCCTCGTCGGCGTTGTTGTTGCGCCTGCGTATCTGTGGAGGGTTAGGATTGTCGCCTTGCATCACAAATTGCTGATCGAGCACTTCATGTATATCATCCATATGCTCTTCGTAGCTGCAGATCCGTTACAGTTCTTGGATTCGCACCTTTGCCTGTTTCAACTCGTCGAAGAGTATGGGCATCTTCAGGAGGTCCGTACGATGATCATCTATTCTCTTCGAGAGTGACTTATCCTCTGACTCTAGTGACTTGCAGTTGTCCTTCAACCACGAGATGTTATCGTTGAGTGTCCGTACCTACTCCATGAGTTTGCTCTTGATTTCCTATTCAGTCTTTACCACAGCTTCGAACCTGCTGTTTAACTGTGCTTCAAAACCTTCGAGTCCCTGACTGAGTTGATTCGTGTAAGCCATGACTTCGTTCAGCCTGACAAGCTACCTTCTGATGGTGAGCGTTTCCTAACGTTGATCACTGATGCCCTTGCTGAGTCCCTTGTAGAACAACTGCTCAAATTCGGTCTTGGTCAGCATGCTGGACATCGTTTGAGTGATATCATCCAGCGATGAGGTCATGTTGTTCTTGAACACCTCATCGAGTTTATCCATCTTTGCCCCATCCATGGCCATGCGGGTATTTTTCAGCTTAAAGAAGTCCACTTTGAAGTTTTCAATGTTCTTGTTATTGCTGGCTTTGTAGTCTTCCAGCGTATCCATCACCATCTTCAGCCTCTAGTTCATGTCTGCTTGGTTGTCGTAGAGCTCGCGTTCCAATGACATTGACAAATCTGACACCTTTTGCAGTTTCTTCTCAATATCGCTTATGCTGTCTGCATGCTCCTCCAGTCTTATCGTGATTTCCCTTGACTTTTCGGATGCCAACGAGGGGGCACTTGAGCCACCTCCGGAACCCATCATGCTCATTTTCTGGTTGATTTGCCTGCGAAAGTCTGTGAGCTGGTTGGCAAGTATTGATTCAGTGTCTCGAGTCATCTCCACCTTGAGATCCGCCTTGAGTTGGTAGATTCTCCGAGCTACCTTTTCGTCGATTGCTTTGAGTGTGCTTGCCTCATTATTGCTATTGCTCTCATAGTACTCGCTAATCTTGTTGGAAATCAATGTTCCGAGGGTCTGCATTATGCGCGTTTCCACTCGCTTCTCCACGATGGGCTGCAAAGTTGACAGCGTTTCGTTGATGCTCGTTAACTGATCAGTGATTCGGGAGTTTTACATTTGCTGCTCAGCGTGACGCTTTCCTGCCACCATGTCAGTTGAATCCAACCGCTTCTGGATGTACTGGAAGTTGCTCCTCAACTTTTCCTCAAGCAGGTATATTGGTATGAGGTTTTCCGTGTAGAGTTAGGTTATTGCTGCGTCGGTCATCTCTTGTTAATTAATATTGGCTCCAAAAGCGCTGAGGTTCCCTCTCGATTGAGGCGCATTTACTTATGCAAGCAACCCCCTGCAGTTCGTCAGTTATATTAAAGCTGAGTGGATAGTGATGATCGAAACCTCGAACCACAGCAGGGTACGCTGCGATGACCACCCCAACGAGTAGATCACTAATTACTGCTGCAACTTTAACTGCCTGCGTCCGCTATGTCCAGAGTGTGTGGAGATCCATACCAAATCTCACTCCAAGCAATAGATCGAGTCCTGGAAGAACTGCCTCAACAGGTCTTTCAAAAGCATCAAGGTAACGCTGCAACGACTGCGCTAACTACAATCGCGGCTCGGTGCAGGCGGCAACGGCAGGCCTCTGGAAGCCATTGAAGAGGAGGGTATGCACTCGATTTAAACTTAGCTGTTAGGAAGCTGTCGGGTGTGAGAAGGCAGCTGCACGAACTCATTGACGAGATGCTGAACTACCATGAAAAGTAGGTACGATCCATGATTCGCAGCGAGTTTAGAGTTGCGTCGTTGGACACCCAAAAGCTGAAGATGGCTATTGAGGAGCTGGATAAACTGTCCATGAAGCTGTCCAACCCGAACACTGTACTGGGAGCATTGAAAAAGTCCATCCTTCTCGATCACCAGTCTTTACTTGCCCACTTTGAGACCGAATTTCGACATATTCCTAGGCCGACTCGAGATGAGTTTCCTGTGATAGTAGAAGCTGACAGCCTTGCAGCGATTCGCAAGGAACTGGAGGGCATCATCAAGTATCAGTCGGCTCCCGCACGAATAATGAAAACAGAATAGTTCGGTCCGAGGGTCACTTCATTGGCACTGCGCTCTGACGACTACTTCAAGGATACTGGCAGCAAATTCCTTCACTTCTTTGTTCCGTACTCCACAGAACTGAAGTTGCTTAATATCGACAATGTAGAGTAGGGCCGAACCAGCTGGAAGACCGTGAGGTTGCATATAAAGAACGAGCTGCCATCGTTTGCCAAGAGTATAATAACCCCAGACGGCAGGATCTACCTGATTGGAGGTTACAACAACAACTAAAAGCTCAACACCATATACCGGTACGACGAAGAGAAGAGCACTCTCGAACTGGAGGGTACTTTGCAAGTCGCTCGTTCGAGCCATTCGGTTTGCTATATGGCAGGGTGTATATATATCATTGGTGGTTTCAAGAACAACAAGTAGGCCTGCACTGACTGCGAAACATTCAACATCACCACCAAGAAGACCAAGACCATTGGGGCATTGTGTCATCCATCTGCCAACAGCTCCGCCACTGGCTTCAACGAGAAATACGTGTTCAAGTTCGGAGGGGTGCGCAACAAAGTATAAGCTTCTGACCATGTCGAGATGTACTCCGTCGTCGATAATGCCTGGGTTGAAATCGATCCGACTCTGGAGAAGGAATATTAGCACTTCTGTCTCCTCAGCTTCAGCGCTTGTGTGCAAATAAACTAAAAGGAGATATTCGTCTTTGGTGGATACAATGACTCTGAGGAATAGGCCTCTTCGAACTTGAGTTATACCCTGCAAGGTACGACTGGTGGTATGCTTAGTCAATGAAGGACCAGAAGACATCACATTCCTACTGACCAACATCGATTCATTCCCACTGCCAGTCGCCGAAGGCTTTTGGTAGAATAACCCGATCATGAACAAAGGCAAACTCTACGCCTTACAGAACATCACCGACACAGACTAGGTCGCCAGCCTCACAGAGGAGCGAAGGCTGCTGATCTTCAACGGCAAGAAATGGCTTTCCCCATGATTGAATTTGTAAGAGAAACTAGCACATCACGGCTTGCTGTAGTAGGTGAGCAGGTCTATGATCTGTTGCTTTTGTTGAGTTGGTTGAATTGACTACGGGGAGGTTTCCTCGCTGGCCTCGAACTCCCGAGCTGTGAGCTCCATGCCCCAAATGTCAATAGCAGTTCGCATTAACTGAGTTAAAATGGGGCAGTACCTTATGCTTGTAGTGGTGGTAGGCGATTTCAGAGAGTTTGCGACTATACAGACGCGCATACATGCACGCCATAAATGACTTCAAAGCGAGCCTCTTCTTGAAGGACATGTTGACATTTTTCTGGCTCAACCTCTTTCTCATACGCCCAAGGAGAATCTGTCCAGCGATTGTCCTCATGCATTGCTTTCTGTGTCTGGCCTATGTGCTAGCGTGTGAATAATCGCGTATGCGGCATATGAACTGCTTCTTGCTAATGATCTCAACCCTTTTGCAGGTTAGTTTCCAAGTAAGTGAACGGTAGTTGGAGCTTGAGAGCGACTTCAGAAACCGGGTCAGTCCATTCTTTCTAAGCATGCTTCGAATTCTGTCAGTCAACCTTTGGTGACTCTTTTTCATCTGCTTTCTGACAATGATGATGCTTCGTAACAGCAGCATTGCCCTTTCCTGGAGTTTGAAGCAGTAATGCTTCTTAGCCTTCTCCTCTTTTCCTCGACTCTCACTCACCAAAGCCTTGAGTCGACTGATTGAGCTAATTTTGATTTTGCGTTCGAGGGCTATCTTGAGTTTGTCAACTGTTTGTTGGCCGATGCTTCGCTGATGTTTTTGGAGTTTGAGCTGTCTGAGTTTGCTCAGTACAAATAAGCTATGCTTCCAGTTCCTTTTTTGGACAAGACGCTTCTTGTTGCTCAGATGCTTGCAGCGGTTCCGAAGTTCAGTTAGGCTTCTTCTCTTAATCGTCTGGCGTATCCTTTCACCTCTTCGGGTGCATTCAGCCCTATTTTTGGATTAGTTATGAAAGATCCTCAGTCGCTCAATAAATTTCTTGAACTGGATTTGATGGAGAAGTCGAGTACACAGTACTTATGCCGATGCACCCTGCAGATTCTTTGAGCTATTACCCAACACCTTGAAGCTGAGCAAACTTGTCTGGGTTGTCAGTTTGTGCTTCCTGTCAAGAGTGAATTTTGATCGAAGTTCAAATCGTTTCAGAGCTGACTCTTTCCGAGCTCTTGACACCCATAGACCAAACTTTCCAACCTTATCCTCTAAATCCCTCTGCTGCTCCTTTGCCACACTCACCAGCTGTCTTAGTACTCTCTTCAAAAGACGCTCGCTGTACATATCCAATGCTCGAATCAGCTTCTGGTTTACTTCAGAAACACGGCCAACAGATTAAATGGCAGTTCTCTTCTGATGCTTGATCGAACATCGACTGAGCTTGTATAAACCAGTTATTCTTCTCCATTGGTTCAGCACGTTCTTAACACTAAAGTGAAGCTGGTGCTTATTGCTAAGGTACTCCGCTTTTTTTCGCTCAAGCACCTTCGAGACAAGTCCCTTGAAGACTCTCTCTTTCGCCCTCGACTATTGATAATTCACTGCCTTGACTACCATTGCTTTCTTATGGATGCGCCACTACCAATACTGCTTGAACCCACCAATAAACACTAAGGCCTTGAGTTCCCTCGAGTAGTGCTCTTGGAGTTAAACTTTGGTTTGTTGCATCTTGACATAATCCGACTTGGCCTCCTCAAGTTTTTCCCTCCATGTCGACAAACAATGAATTTGGAGGCTCCGCTTGTTTCTCTGTCTCACATACTCCTCTTTCGTTCTTTCAAGTCTCGCTCTCCTACAATTATCCATGAATTCTGAGAAGGTTCTTCTGAGTAGTCGAAAGTCCTGACTTGCTGTGAATTCTTTCAGCAGTTATTTCGACTGGAGTTGCTCTTACCTGTACTGCTTCAAGGCTTGGAATGTATGATCGATGAGATGGAGATCATGAATATCCTTAACAAGCCGCTTTTCAGACTGGTGTGCAACTTTCCAAGCCGTGAAGACTCTACGTTTTGAGCTTAGCCGGGCATTTTGATAGAAGTTGACAAGTTCCTCCTGACTTCCCGGTTGAATGCCTCCGAAGACTTTGAACAGCAAAGCCAATTCGTAGAACTTGCCATTGCTCAGAAAGTACTCATACTTCTTCAGCAGCTCTTCATCTGCTCGGAAGGAACTGCTGACGACCCACATTGTGAACTCGTTTACCAGCCAGCTGCTGGAGTACTTGCTGTGCTGCTACCTACTGATTTCAAGGTTCTTTAGGATCTTCAATAGCCCAAACACCTTTCTTTTTGTACTTCTCAAAAAGTGTGACTGTGCCTTCCTGTCCTGGATATTCCCTTCTCTAATGCACTTGACCCCACAAACCATTAATCCGAAGTACCTCTGCAATTGCTTGCCTCGGCAATATCGAAGAATATTCCGAATGCGAGTTCTCGCCTCATCGTGGATCAGGCAGGTGGCCTTGAAGATCAAAAACACTTTTGTCTTGAGATTGACCTCATGGAATAGCCTGGCCCTCTCATTCATCTGCTGAAGTTCTTCTGTCAACGGCTCATCCTGCTGCAGAAGAATGTGTGCCTGCTGGAACGAACTATCAAAAGTGGTATGGCCTAGTTCACTCATAGCTGTCTTATCGCACAGCACATAATTCGAGTTGATGTGGATCTGGCTATTCTCCTTGTTGTCAAAGGGTTGTCGACTGTGTCGGCTCGCTTTCATTTGACTCTTTGTCTGTATCTGAAAGCTCGACATGCTTCGATTTACAAAGGTTGATTATTCGACGGGAATATGCTGTAGGTTCTTGCTGTTCGTGCTTGTGGGATTAAACTAGGAAATGCGAGAAGTCTGCTCGATTTTGTTACGGGGGTGTGACGAGTCAATTATAGTGGAGTGGGCTCTCGATCTCGAACGATTGCTTGAATTTCTGCTGGCACTTACCACAGGATTCAAAGTTCGGTGCATCGGTACAAGTGATTTCCACTCTTCTTTGCTTTGCGGATTGTAACGTCTATTGATGTGGACGAGGTAGTTGAGCATTCGTGATTCTTAGGTCGAGGAGATCCCGTGTTTGGGCAGTATCTCATTGTACGCTGATAGCACCTTCATGAGGTTGAACACCGTCTTGGGATTGATTTCTCGTTACTGTAGGTACTTGGCTTCTGCATTCTCCAACACCTCCTGCATGAGACTATGCTCGTGTTCGGTCAGGCGAACCAGCATTCAAATTAATCATAACTGCCGTAGCGCCCATACATATAATTAATTGGGGTATGTTTGGAAGACAGCCACGGCAAGCACAGGGGCAGTCATGGACCTTGAACGAAAAGCAATTGTGTGATTTGCGGCTACTATCGAGCTATACTACTCTGTGTGCGAAGACTTGCATCCAAGACTTCAACGAAGGCTTAACGCAAGGGGAGAAGAAGTGTTTGGCGAAGTGCCTCGACCGTTCGGCAGACTACCTCAAACTTATATAGAAGAAGATTGAAATTCCCTCAGCCAAGCAGGGCAAGAAGAAGTGATAGTGCTTTGGCGAAGTTGAAAAAGGTATGCTGCATGCTACAAACATCATAATGGTATGAAGGGTGCGTAGGAGTGCGGTCGGGGCGGCTATCTAATGTAGTTCTGAAAGGGCAGTTCAGTGTAGAAGCCAACCTCATCGACCCACTGAAACTGGAGGGCTTCTTGCTTGTGGGCGACTGGTTAGAACATCATGCCTTCTAACACACTTTCCCAACTTCGAAGTCGAGCCTTACGTTCTATGTCCTCCTCTTTGGACATATTGTCTCCGTATTTCTTTTTGACAAGAATCCGAAGCTTCTGCTGTCCCTTCTCCAAGACTTCATCGTTGAGATCTTTCAGTTCCGGGTAGAAGACATTCTTGGCTAAGGGGCTTTCTGAAAATGACAGCTGGAACATTTTGATGAAGTCGCCAAACTTGAGCCCGTAGAGTTTGCTGAGCTTCACGTAGATGTCTAATGGATGAAGGTCAAGGTAGGTGTTCCGAATGACAAAGTTGTGCTGGTTATAGAATGCTGAGTATACATCCTTCCCAGCCAAAGGTGCGTCGCGAACCCGAGGAACAGCTTCAACATCGTCAAAGTGAAGGGGTGTACAATACGATGCTCGAACAGTTGACGGCCGTGAACCGAAGTAGTGCACAAGGTTGACGATATCGTAGTCAACCAGCCTAATCAGGACTTGGTCGTAGAATGACTGCCTTTCCCGGATATGTTCGTATTGAAACAAATTGCCCTTCTGTACATAAAGCACTGATCCCTTGCTGGGCACAGTTAGCCCTGCCGTGTGGTCTGAAGCCTTCATTATCGATCCGCCATCCTTTAGCTGAACGAGTCTTGTCTTGAAGAAGTGGTGCCCGTACTTTAAAAAATACTTTTCAATCGACATTCCCACTATACAGAGGAGATCACTTGCTATCATATATCATCTGTTCTTGAGGAACTGCTTCTACTTCTTCAAGAATAGCCTCAAAGCCTTTTCAAGTGAGTTGTTGTTTCGACAAACATACTCGATTGGATGCAGGCGAATGGGTTCACCTGCAACTTCCCTTACGCTGACTAGGTACTCAAGGGTATTGTGGCGGATGTCAAAGCGACCAATCACCCCTCGAAAATCTCTGCGGTTGGCTAACATCTCGAAAGTTCCTTCTTCCGACTCTTCGACTTTCCAGACTGTAGTCCGAGGATTTTCACGAAGTTGGGTGATTAGCTTAGCGGCGTGCAGATACAGTTTCAGATAGTTGTCAGGTAACTCCTAGCGAAAGAAGACGTGCACCTACTTGGCCTCGTAGACCTTGATGTACTAGCCATCGTTGCTGACGACCATTCTGACGCCATCGAGATCAATTTCAAACGAATTGTCCTCGAGAACTGATGCCTTTGCCTTCCCAGTTTGGTATGTCTGCGGTTGAAGGCCACGAGCATCCACTCTTTTGGTGTTATCTTTACTAGGTTTGCTCTTCGAATCGGATGTGTTTCGCTTAACTGTAGTATCCAGCTGCTGGTTGCGCGCCAGTATCTTTTCGAGTCGAATGTCACCACTACTCTTGACTTTTTTAAGAGTGGTTTCATTGTCGTTGCATACCAAACTCCTTTCGATGAGCTTTGACCGACGTTCCTTTGGAGTGGGCACCTTTACCGACAAATTTCGCGAGAAGAGCCGTTAGTATTCCTTCTCGAGCTATTGTATATGATTCGTGTAGAACGGATGCTCAAGAATCTGCTGAATAGTCAGCCGTTTTTCGGGTTCTGCAACCAAAATGTTTTGAAGTAGCTGCTTCAGCTCGCTGGACATGTTGTCAGGGTAGTCAATACTGCAGCTCTTGATCTCCTTTATCAGTTATTGTTCAGTCTTTGCCTTATAGGGGTGAGAGCCCTTATGCCATAGTAACATGCAAATCCCAAACGACCAGCAATCCACTTCCATTCCATACGGCTGCCGGTTCACAATCTCTGGGGCCATGAACACTGGAGTCCCACAAGCGCGTGACTTCCTCGATTCCTTCGTTGCCAGTTTGGTGGAGAACCCAAAATCGCACAACTTCTTCTCTATGTTAGCAATGGCTGCTTACGAAGAGCCCCCCGCTAACCAGAATGTTGGTGGGTTTGAGGTCCCCGTGGATGATGAACTGTTGATGCAGGTAGCGAAGCCCAAGTGCAACTTGATAACTCACCAGCCTCAGGGCGCTTTCGGTGAGCTGCTTACCTAGCAGCTGTGTAGCTTCACCATCCTTGCAGTACTCCATCAGTATGTAATGGTTCTAGCGGTCTTCGATGTGCCCATTGAGCTTGACGATGTGTGGATGATCCAATTTTGAATGGATCTATATTCGGCGAGACAGTACGTTGATCTCGTGGGTCAGTGCTTCTGAAATTTGTTGGTATCGTGGGTTGTTCTTATCGATAACCTTCATGGCCTGCATCAAGTCAAACAGTACGTAGGTTGACTGGCCATTGCTAGCTTCGACGGTGGTTCGGTTCAGCGACACCTTGAATACATAAGAGGTTGCGCCTCGGCCAAGCCTCTCGATGATGTGCAAATCCTAACTCAGTTAATGGTGGTACGCTTAGTGAAAATTGGCAATCGCTCCTCTCTTTCTGCTAAACCTCCGACAGCATTAAATAATATTCATTTGCTCTTTCTCAATGTTCGATTCGGAGAGTCGACCTGAACTATATTGAACACCATCCGTAGGATATACACCAGAGCATCAGCTTTGAAGGAACGATTCATCGCAATACGATGACTCCTAAGGAACTTGCCTTGTCTACAAGCTGTTCAACGCACCCGCGGTACTCATCTACAGGCACCATGCATTCGAGAGTTACCTTCCGATAGCATTTGGCAAGGTCCTTGCTATCCCGTGCAACATTCTTTGCAGCTTCCTTCCCTCTCAATCGAATTGTCTTCGTAAACCGTCTGGTTGAATTCACTCTTCCAACCCGATTCTCGAGGCCCACCTCAAGTTCATGCTTGTGGTTGTCCCTGCTTGCTCGGAACGAGTTTGGCGTTGAGAAGGAATCCTCTTGGATGAGGCTCTTCAGACCAGAATTGCGACTAAGTTGCATGGACTCTAAGCAATCCTTTCGAAAGGTATTAGATGTAGGAATACTCAGCCTCCCAGTGTAGTCTCCACTTCCAAAGCGTATTTCCCTACGTGTGCTCGGCTCAAGCAGCTTAAACTTTTCCTAAGAGCTTCCGCCGAGAGGGCTACTGGTGTAGATATTGGACTCAACGAGCAGGCCCGAGCAGATTCTTGAAGCTGAAAGCTAATTCGATTGTTATGATATTGGTGTGAGGTCTCCTAGATTGCGAAATCTCTCAATCTAAACCATTTTGGACTACGGCCTGAATTAGGTAATCACCGATGTTTCTGCATCTTCACTCCAAAGTTCGTCGGAGAATTGCTGATCAGATAGCTTGCTTACCGGGAACACAGAAGCGACTTCGGAAGCATAAAGGTTGAGTTAGGCTTTGAATTCTTAGAGGTAACTCACCACCGATTGGCTGAGAGGTTATTCTTGTGTGCTACCTCGAGCCTTGAGTCTAACGGACTGGCTACTCCACTTGGACTTGCCTTCACCTTTCTGCTGTGTATTGAGAAGGTTGGAGTTTTCTACGAGCGCCCGCCCAGTTGCTGAGCTATTCATTTTATATTCGTTACGGAATAAGAATAATAGGCAAGCTTTGAACCAACACCAAACCAAGTCACCATCACCACCAAATCTGCTGGGCACAAACAAGGTGAGGGAGATAATAGGTTAAGTTCTGTTGGCTCCAGGAAGAGAGTCAGCCATCAGATGAGTGTGAGTAGGTGCAAGCTAATGTCTATGCTGCTACCGCCATTTCCGTTGACTTTTGATGGGCATATAGTGGGAGAGGATTCCCCTCGGAGCTAATTTATAGGCACAGTCCCGAAATTATAGCTGACCGGCGCTGCAAGTCCGTCAAAGAATGTGAGCCAAGAGCTACTTGAGCTTCCCCAAGTGCCTCCTTGGAAAAGTTTTCTTCAAAGTTTAAAAAATTAACTTGAAGTGACTGCTCGGCGATTGGTGATTATATTCTATCGCTTCCTCAGTTTCATTGGAGAGTCTAACTGCTGGTGGTTCCAACAAGCATCCTCTCAATTTCCTTCACTTTGCACTCTTCATTCCAGTCAAACATCTTTACTATTTGATTTGTTGGAGAGACAGGCATCTGATGCTGGAATCATCCTTTGGTGGGCACTACCTCTCCATTCAATATAATATAAGACGCCAAGAGGTAATCGGCAAACTAGATTTTAAAGATGTTCTCTCCCACGAGCGGTAGCTGAGGCGATCATCCGCAACACATCGCAGAGAGCACGCCTACAACCCCCTCTCGCATCTTACTACCATACGGAATGTGGGGCTCCATGTTGAATATTATCAAATCTCCACAATAGACGGTTTGAGGCCGATCAATTCGAAACCGCATTGCCAAACTGTTATGGTCGCTCCATGCACATGAGCTCTAACCGACTGCGAAGTTTTTATCTGTCGTCAGGAGGAACCCACTTCAGGTCGTTTGATAGCTTTATCGGAAGCTGGTGCATCCCTGCTCGAAGAATCGGTGAATACCGGTGAAGCAGAGGCTTCTAAAGAGCATCTCTTACGCAAACTTCGATATCTTAAATTATTCAAGCACCGACCATCAGCTATTCCGATTAAGACCGCTCGTCGTAGTTGGCCAGACAAGCGCATCTCCTACCGCTAGCGATCATGCATCGTTCCAGTTGATACGCATGAGAGACTAGTGGAAAGTATGATGAATGGCTGATGTTCTCAGCCGATTGAGTTCGCGCAAGAACACTACCGGCCTCTTCATTTCCGGCCATCGGTGTTCGGTGAGGGGTACTTGTGGCTGACAATACCAGCGAGTTGATAATATTTATTAAGTGATTTCTCTGAGGCATGCAGGAATGCAACAATTTCTGGAGCAAACTCGAACGCACGGGTCCCCTCCAGTTGCTATATTACAGCCAACCGTCTGACCGAGCGATTTGTGGAAGGGCTACGGTTGCCGCCAGGGAACCCACCAAACCTCAAATTCAAGAGAGTTCAGCGGGGCAGACTGAACATTCAGGGGCTGGACAACCAGCAGAAAAACTACAAGCCGAGCCAAATTCAGAAGTCAAATAATATTACGGGGAGGTGGTGAGTTGGCACCAGAAGTGTACAGCCTCGGAACTAGAACTGTCGGCTAGTCTGTGCGGCCGGCTCTATGAGGATGTCCAAAATTGCTACATCTGGAAGACGAAGTGGGGTATTCCGCCTACCCTCATCAAGGTTGGCCCGACGTAACACTTACCGTTAGCTCAGAATCAATTCGCCAGCGGTCGAACCCGAACACATGACCTTTGAAATTCACCTGGTTGAAACTACCAGCGACCGAAACGCGTTTGTGGTGCTTCCAGACGGTATTCGAGGTCAGTCTCGCAAGCCAGCCACAAATAACTTCTGTGAATTTAAAGGCCTGAAGCTAACTTGCAACGAATAGGGATAGAAAAGAAGACTGCTGATTCTAGCTTGGCTTCCAGACTTAAACAATCCTCTGGCCCGCTCGGCAGTGTAATGCTTCATTTCACCGGAAGTGCAGGTCTTCAGTGAAAACGGTCGCCTAATCCAGATTGAGAAACTGGAGCAGTTCCGTCACTACTTCGAGCTGTTCGACCCCGATGTCTTTCAAAAATCAATTCGGAGGGCCGAGGAAGATCGCGAGCACTTCTATGCTTATATGCTAAAAAAAAACCCTAAAATAAAGAACATCCTGTACATAGCCTTCAAGTTTCCGGATATCGTTTCGCTTTACCTCAATCGGTCTGTGCTTAAAAATACGCAGGGAGTAAGCGAGGAGCAGCTTAGCGAACAAATTTGTGATGCAATGTTCAGCCAGCAGGAAATCGACGAGAGTAGCCAACTGCATCTAGTTGCTAACTACCTCAACCCGAACAGTCGAGTCATCATGAAGATCGACTGCCCTCCGGATGAGTTTAAGTTCATCATCAATAAAGACTTCACGAGAATACTGAGTGTGCTAGTTGGCGATATCATACCAATTGATGAAGAGAAGTTCATGAAGCTGGATAAGGATGTGAAACCCATGTACTTCCAGTACTACCGATCGATGGTGGAAAGCGACCAAGAATCGAGGAAACCCCACCACAAAGGGGAGGAACAGCCGGCAGATGAGGAAGGTAGTCCCTATAAAGCATTGAACATTTAGGACTAAAAACAAAGCAAGTCAAAGGGGTCCAGCAGCAGAAAGCAAGATGAGATTGATAGACGAGGCAGACTAAATAAAGAGAAACGTGCGAAACGTAAGAAAGGCGACGATGACGATGACGACAGCCTATTTGTGAGTGATGACCAGCTGGATTAGCAGTCCGATCTGTCGCTCAGCGACAAGAAATCAAAGAAAACGTCCTACGCGAAATGGCTTTAGCGATCGAAAAGAACCACTGTCAAACAGAAATAGCAAAACAAGAAGGCTGACAAGTTCCTCCAGAATAGCAAAGCTGATCGGGCAGCTCACACGTCGACTATGGCCAGCGTTCCGCTGGCAAGTAGCATCGGCAGCGGTCGGAACGTATCCAGCCAGCCTCCTCCTTTTCAGCAACCACAACTCTCATACCTCTTGATGGATGCCCAACAGGGATTTAACCCCAGATTGGTCCCACAGCAAATGCAGGTTCTGCCAACTGCGATGCAAGTACCGTCGGCAAGAATAATGAATTCTACATCGGGAATGATACCTACAAATGTGGGTTCCAAATTTATTCTTGGTGCTCCTCAGATGGTCAACAACAACAGTCCTTTGATGCAGGTGGTCCAGAGAGACCGGTAGCAGGATCAACAGCAACAACAGCAACAAAAATCGAACCTAACCAACCCCGCCGATAAAAGTAGTTTGAAGTGGATCTCGCCAGTTCAACAATCGAACTTCATGGTGTCTCAACAACCCCAGCCAACCTTCGTGATGGGTAACCCGCAGCTCGGATACGTCAACCAGATGGGCCAGTTTTCGCAGTTTGGGCAATTTGGACAAAATCCCGCACAGATGATGACACTACCTTCGCAAGCTTTCATGACCCAACAAAACCTTCCAGCGGGCTACCAGAGCATCGTCATGGCGGATCAGTTTTTCAATGGACAAAACCAACTCATGATGAGACCTGCTCTTCAATAAAGCTCTACTCAGCCACAAAGTGGATTTTCTTTGAGCCAACCAAGCCAGCCAAACCACAATAATGGCCTCAAGATCGAGAAAGATAACCAGAGTATGAACAGCTATCAAAACAAGTTTAATTCCCAAGGGGTCGAAACGAGAAATCAAAAGAATAAACAAGAAAAGAGTCAACCTACCAGCCAAAGCAAACCCGAACCAGCCCGACAACCCCAACAAGAAATGAGGCCAGCTTTTGTGATGCAGGGAAACTCATTTCCGCAACAGTTGTCAGGTTTCAGCATGCTTCCTCAAATGGGACTTCAACAAATGATGCCACAACAGGGCGGGTTACAGTACCTAAGCAGCACCAATATGCCGACTCAAGCATTCTACGCATTGCAGCAAGGCAGTTCGCCTATGCTTCCAACTCAAATCCTCACAATGCGCAACCCTCCCACGAACTGAGGCCTTCCATTATCTGATTCTACATTACATCCGAACCATCTGCAAACCACTAGATGGAGACTTCTCTGCTGCCACTGAACTTGAGAGTTGCCAGCACAGCTGCCAATTGATTTAACTAATTTTATAGTGACGGGAGATGATTTCGAACGGCGTGATCCCAGTTCTCCGAGACACCGTCATGTACGCTTCCCACTTACCAGGAATTAAGTAGTCGTTCCTACGGGAAGATTGGTAACTGTCTTGCTCATGCAGCACTGTCATCGAGAATATTGTGTGCGAGACCCAGATTACTCTATATGCTGAAGATCGCCCCTTAGGCTGCAAGCTTCTGGGACTCAGACTCATCAAGGAACTCTTAGCGACAGCCAGCTACTCATACTTTCTGCTGACTGAAATGCTGGTGTTACCATGGATCGCCGAGGTGGTTCGATTCAGACCATAACTATCGCTAGATGAGAGAGTGCAACTACTGTTCGCCAAGACTAGCACTTAGACAGTTCCAAACGCCGAGATCATGCAGGCAGGAAAAAGCATTGTGAGAATGTCAACTGAAATCATAATGGCCTTCGCTAATTGGATTCAGGAAACACCCTACCAAAACCAATCGTTTCCGACGCTGTTCCAAGTTGAGATGAAGCGGCTCAAGGAAGAGGGGGTACAGTTCCCGACTCGTCTGAACTTTATGAAGGATGATGAAAGCATGGAGTACCTCAACTGCTATCACTCCAAACTCGGGCTCAAGCAGGAGATCACTACAGCTTATTGTGCAAGCATCCGTCAGCGGCTGATAAACCTTTTGGAGAATATAAACAGCCGCATTCGAATCATTCCAAACGGGCAGGCAAGCCAATAGAAACACTTTATCCAGGGACTGATCTATACCGGCGATAAGTACCAGTGAGGCGATATGCAGTCACGTGATCAGCACGGTCATCGATATCTGTAAGGACATGCTCTGTAGGGATAATGCGGCAAGAAATCCAACCACCAGCCACATCCTTGAAGTAAGGAATAGGGTATGTTAGTTTCTCGATTGGATGTTCTGCGTGACTGATCCGCAAATAGTCTCAGAAATACGTACGAAGATTGTTCCGGTGCTGCTGCAATACGCGGTATTGATGCCGTCTGAGAGGGAGTACCTTGGGCTCAAGAAGAGGTCAATGCAAAGCTTACAGAAATACTCGAAGATGGCCCGGATGTTCCAAGAAGCAGTGGGGGTCGATGCATTCACCGGCATGTTTGAGCTTGTATATAAGGTGATCGAGGGAGAAGACTCGACTTTGAAGTTCTGTGAGTGTGAAACACTTGCCACTAAGAACCTAATCAGAAGAGATATTATAAATCGAGCCAAAGCAGCGAATTGGATAGCAAGTACAAGAGAAGAAGCCTACTTCATCAAGCAGTTTGAGATTCAGCTCGACGCACTCCGCGCAAAAGCAGCATTATCGGCTCAGAAACAAAGACCATAGTAGTCGATATTCCCAGTCAAACAGCCATCAAAAGTGGTTGAGGCACCATCCGAACCTGAATCTTCAAAATCTCTTGGTGTGGATCAAAGTCTGGCTAACACTTAACCACCCGAACTAAAAGTCTGGAAGAAGGAGTCTAGCCGGTCTGCATATGACTTAGAGTCAAGTGCTATAATCCTCCCTGAGATTGTGCCCATAAAACCCAATTTAGGGAGGGTCGAAGAGGAACATGAATAGCATGTGTCGCTATTGGCAGCAGCAGATACGATGAGAAAGAAAAGCAAGCAATAGGAGGTCTAGTCAATGATATCCCTCAGCGAGAACTCTGTGCTATCAGCGAACATACGGGACATAAACCGGTAACTCGTCATCCACAACAACATGAAGACGAATTTTTCGAGTGGGTCGTCGATCAGTAGTGGTAGCATTAGTATGGTCGTGCCGAGTAAGGTTAGCCAACCCATCATCGAACCCAGCCAAAACAAGTACAGCAAGCAAAGCACATTCAGTAAGAGGTAAATATTTGACTATGTTCCGACGGGATCTGTGCAGTTTGAGCAGACTTCTTTCCTATTCTTCGAAGATAGCCTCTACGAAGCGAGCTATCAAAAGTCAATCAACTAAAGCAGCAGCCGATAATCAGCTAGCGAAATGGTTGATTCAGTGGCTCCAATTATTGAGCCACAACGTATAAAGCCTCAATTTGCCTTCGGCCGAGCGCTTACCTCCAAAATGCCAACTTCAAACACCTCGATGCCGGCACAGCAGCAGGCTCTCCTCGCGAACTCCCAATAACATTCGCGGTCGATCCCGTTAAGTAATTCCGCGAACAGTCGATCTCGCTCGGGCGCAAGCTCAGTAAAGACACTTCAGAGCATCTAGTATTAAAGCCGAATTCAGGAGCTTAGCAATGAGATCAGAAGATGCAAGGACCGCGAGTCGAGCTATAAACATACTCTTTCAGAGCTAAGGCAGCACACAGCTAATAGCGGTTTAAACAAGTGACCCACCACTAATAATACTTATTATGAAGAAGACCCAAGCCTACTACGAGCTGTTCGAGAAGGTGCGCTCTCGCAAGCGAATCACTGATACGTTTCTCAAGACATACTGGCCGTACAAACTGGAAGCCAGCAAGGAACGGACGTTGCTCTCCGAGGTGTTACTGGTCGGAAGAAAGTCAGACAGTCTCGCAATGCTGCTCAAGTGGCTGGTGCAGCTTCATATCATCGTGGTGACACGCTGCGAGGAGGTCGAGTTCCTATCGAGCCAACTGGTGGAGTTCGTATTGCCAAGTCGGCTGCAATTTAAAAGCAGCAGCAGCAAGGACAAGGGGCTTTACGATCTGATGTCGAATAGGGTAGGACTTCCCTACCTACAATACATCCAGCGGAGATGCCTAAAAAGCGAGTTGGTTAAACGCAACCCATCTCCCCAAGAAACTGAGGAGGGGCTACTCACCAAGGCCTTTGAGTTGCTGAATCTCATCAATTCAGGTTGCAGCTTTTGTCGCGAACTGTACAAATTCGCGAGGTACTACTCAGAAGAGTATCCCTTCATGACTGACTTGAACGTTATCCTCGGTATGGACCTTCGGGAATCTTACAACTCCATGCACGTTATCGTCTATAAGCTGTGGCAGCGCTGGAACACTCTCTCGGGAGAGTTCCAAACTTGGCTGAATTCACTGGTCGAGGAAATCAATAAACTCAACGAGCTCATGTTCGTGGTATTCTACAATACCTACAATTACTCGGAACTTAGGGCGTACCTTCCAAACTGGATTCGCTTGGAGCCCAAGGAAACTTTGTACGAATCACCAAGGAAAAAGATGAGGAGCCTCTCTCAAGACGAAGGTCGCGTAAGTACGGCAGTATCGTTTGAAAAGTCACCCCGTAAGGACTTGAAGGCTGAGTTGTCCTTCAGCTTTAATTTGGAGAGTGTGATGAATATGACAATGGTACCTACCCGAGCACAGTACAATACGACTGAGCTGGATATGATTGATGCCTCAGAGTTCCACCTCGACCAGTCCGACCAGCCCCTCAACGTTTGATATTATTGCTTCCTAAATTATCCAATTTCCATTTCGGATGCTGGAACATACTAGAAGGGTCAACGGTCTTCCCGCTGATAAAGAGCTACCCAAAGGGTGGGTGCGTCTTAACTTTAGGGTACGCAATAGCTGATGTCAGCTGCTCGAAACGAACTGGCAGTTCGCAAATTTCACGCTGCAGGTGCGACTAACGGATCCGATGCTGATTGTGGATAGCCAGATCGCAGATAGGCACGGTTCCATCAAGAACATCTGCTTATACTTGGACGTCGATCGAAAGGACAAGTAACCTATCGCCGATGTAGATTGGAATACAGCTTCACCGATACTGTAGACAAAGTGCTGGAAGGACTATCAGGGGCTAGTTCGACAGATTTCACTATATACTATGACTTCGAGAACGGATATTCATGCCCTCTACTGCTTTTCTGACATGGCGATATATATTCAATTGAAATCCTATCGCAGCAGCTATGGAAACAGAGATGGCCTAGATTAACGGCAATACCTACAACGATAAGGTCCAGACAGAGATTCTGGATCCTTCGTTGCCCTCAGAACTGGTGGAGGAGGATAAGGGCAAGAAAGAATAGTTACGATTGGAAAAGGAAGACCTTGCTCACGGTCATGCGGTGGTCATTGACCAGGCTATTGATAGCTATACTGTCAAGGGCAAAAGCATGTTTCGCATGTTGCCGAAACATCAAAAAGAAACCCGTTTGTCGATGAGTCTCCCCACCTATCAGGTTAGCGTCGAACCCGGCGACATCAAGGGAGTAAAGTCCCTTTGGTAGAACATTGTGGGCTATAGCAATCGTGAACTGTATATCTGTGAGGGCTTCATTTACTTGCTGCACAAGGAAGGCAAGGACTACCACGTGGACGATCTCTGGTCCCTTGAAGATCTCTTTAAAGTGTTCTACGATCATGAGTAGGAAAAGATCAGACTGGTGCTCCGTAGGGGTCCAATCGTAGAAAACAGAGACTTCAAACCCACCAAGCCTAGCGATTTTCTCGGAAGATTACGGGATGAACTCAAGAAGATTGGAAGGGAGATGGCGTGATATGATTGGAGTGTTATCAACTGTCAAAGTTGTCAAAGGAAGTAGTTTTCCTTTTTGGACTCCGCAAGAAATTCACGTAACTACTCTGGGCAGTAGCGGTCTCCTCCAGCGTCGCTTTCTGCGAGGTAGGCCAGGTAGATGGCCTGTGCGGAATCCGTGTAGAGTGAGATGAAAAATGACCCGATTGTGAAGGAAATGAAGCCAATGACGACTGTAGGCACCCACGCCTGAGCAACAGTATCCTGGAATGGCTTAACACTTTCGATAATGTAGTAACAGATCGCGCAGGTTGTGGCTGTAATGGTTGCCTTTCCGAGCAGCGAGAAGAGCTGTGTTATTCCGTAACTTACCGCAGTGAGGAGGGTAACTACCGCTGTTGAGACCGGACTTCGAATCTGTAAGGCAGCAATTTCTACTGCCGATGTGCAGTAGCTCGCTGAAGTAAGATGAATCCAGGTGTAAGCTGACGAATTAAACCACCTGAAGATAAAGTTGCTGCACAGGCAACAACAATAATTGAGGACGGTTCGGTACCATCCAGTATGAGAGTTATTATCGTCGGGGTCCGGCTGTGTTAGCTATCATCCTACCATCATCATATCGTAGATTTCCTTGAGCAGTCCAAACAGAACTGTGAGAAAAGCTCCCATAACTACACTGCCCATATGGTAGCATACGTAGCGGTTGCGTGAGTCGCTGTATGGTGTCTCGGACTGGAAGTACCAGCTTATAGCTGAGCCCACCACTATAAAGCTACAGGTTTAGATTATGAACATGAGGCCCCAAATGAAGTAGAATACCAATAGGCCGATAAGCCACTTCACTGCGAGCGTGAGATGGTAGTGCTGAAACGGATATGCGTCGCGAATGTTATCGACTGGCTGTCCAAGAGAATAGAAAGCCACTCCCAAGGCTATGCAGTAAGTGCTGAAGATGAGTGTAATGATGAAGAGCAGCAATGGCAGTAGGAACAGTAGCGTTTGAGTCAGCACAAATGCTGCTGCTGCCTTCATAATGTTACTGCCCAACATGATCTTCTTGCGATAGCAACAGACTACCAGTAAAATGAAGAAGGCAATAACGAACATTACGATGCCGCAGACCTTCGATATAGTCTCGTTCTCCTTGAGTCTACTGTTACGGTATTGGTTACTCGAAGTGCGAAGTGCTGTTGAGGCTGCGAGGTGTCAGCAGAAACACTCCCAGGAAGCAGAGACCACAGATAGAGATGAGAAGAAACAACCAAATTACGAAGGTGCTGCAAAACCGCATGGAAAGCATGAACATGAATCCCATGACGATGGAAATTGCTAATGAGCTCAAGATTACCTTCCAACTGTTTTTGATATCAGCCACCCGATGCTGACCGGTTTCCGTGAACAGTGCAGAAGACACCTTTTCGTAGATATACTTCGAAGAAGGGACGCAAAGCCTTCCCGCAACTCAATTACGACACGATTTACCTGGGTATGTATCGTAGATGTCCACCGACTGGCTATTGTTGCTGCTCCAGTGAGCCTAACAGCTCTTTACCACTGAGTTTGGTTTGCACTTGAAAGACTTTTAGCCTCCTTTTGGACACTCCGAGACACATACTGTGACCCAGAGAGACTATGATCATACCATCCGAACGTCATGATGAGGCGAAGCAAAGTAGATGTAGGGATACTCTGGATAGTCCTTGCCGCACCCCATTCCATCAGGATCATATGGTATTGTCAGTTTGGTAAAGTCACCTGCATGGCTAACTGTATACCTCTTCGGAAGGCATGAACGCCAACCCAGCTAAAGGCAACTGTCATTATGAGGAAGATCACAAGGCAGCACACATCCGTCCGCTCGCGTCTCTAGTCTACCTTACGAACTGCTTACTCTTGACCGGCCCGTCAATATAAATCTTCATACGTTGTTGCAAATTACATAGAATAGCTGTCGAATATAATCACAGTGGTGGGTCAGCGATCAAGAGACTGCATCCTTACACCATTTTTTATACTCCTTTCGGTGGCAGGCATCGAAGTGGTCGAACAAGTCCTTTTCATTGAGTTCTTACTTATCTAAGCCGCAACGATACAGTCCCTTCTTCTTGCCCTTGAGTATATCGCTGTGCTCCGAAACGAACAATGGGAACATCATTTCCTCAGTGAAGAGTTACTCCATGTTGGCTTCAAGTTCTTCCGCATCATCACCCGAAGAGTCGCTCTCCCACTCATCGTTTTCGTCAGACTATGTCTACCAGTCTTCATCCTCCTTTGTCTTTGGTTCAGATGCTTTCTTTGGCTTCTTCTCTTATTCATCCTCAAACATCTTCTTCATGTTCCTCGAAGCAGCTGCGTGCTTGGCTCTCCGAGCTCCTCCCTTACGGACATTGGCCTTGCTAAACATTTTGGCGAGGTCATCAAGATCTGGAAACTACATTGAATAGGTCGGTACCCCCATCATCTCATCGATGAATGATTCAAACTCCTTGAAGTGCCCAGCAGTAAACAAGTCGAAGGTATCGAAGTCCAGCCCCTGATCGTCGACATGTCCCAGCGTGTCGTACATTTCCCTCTTCTTTGGGTCGATAAGAACTGAATCAGCTTTGCAACTACCTGTGTACGCCTCCGAGATCTCAGTAAACATCTTCTTGGAAGTCTCCTTATCCTCGTTCTTATCAGGATGGTATTTCTGCATAATCGGAACTCCATACCAGCGCCAGCTTCTTGTAAGACTGCTTAATGACCTCTACTGGAGCATTCCTCTACACCTGCAGCACTTCGTAGTAACACTTCTTCTATTCCTTTTTGCCATGGTTGTGCTTCTTCTTGCCTCCTTGCTTACTCATTCAACTTATTCAATAATCGGACGGCTAAACTATCAGACTCGCTAATAGTGCAAGGTTGCATCAATTGACGTACTTGGGAGTCTTCGGTCGCTTGGCTCCGTCCTTGCGTTTCATTGCATTGGTTGACTTGAGGATCTGGAATGAGCAGATGAGCTCTTCATCGACGCTCATAAGAGCGCCTGAATTGTCGAATTCACCGCAGTAGTTGGGCGCCGAGAAGATCGTCACAAGCTGTCTTTTCCCGAAGAACTCATAGCCATCCTCTACAACCTGATGTGCTCGGCAAATCAAATCAAGCTCGTTGGTCTTGAGAAAATTCGTAACAATGTCGACTCCAAAGAGGTAGCCGATTCCCCGTTAACTGTCAGCCCATCCCTGCATATCCTTGACTGGATCCGACCAGAGTAGATCACTGAGGAGCCCGGTCTCTGGAATTTCGGTGGGGCGTGCCACCGTCAGAATCTTTTAGACCTTAGTAAAGCCGGGAGAGAGTCCTCCGTGCATGCAGATGATCTTATCCTCAATTACTGCGCAGATGGGCATGGTATTGAAGCACTAAGTGAAGATCTTCCAGACCTTAATGCTGTAGCGACGCTTACCTACACTACCTCAACCCGTACATTCATCGTAGAAACCATAGAGCTTGTTGATTGAGGCCGACTCGTGGTTCCCCCTCAGCAGGAAGAAATTCTCGGGGTACCGGATCTTGTAGGCCAGTAGCAGACAGATACTTTCGATCGACTGCTTGCCCCTGTCAACGTAGTCCCCGAGAAAGAGGTAGTTTGATTGCGGGGGAAGTCCCCCGTACTCGAGAATACGCAACAGGTCACTGTACTGACCGTGGATGTCACCGCAGATCTTGATGGGCGCTGTTAGCTCAAGCAGGATGGGCTGCTCCATGAAAATCTCGCGAGCTTCGTAGCATAGCCCCCGAATGTCGTTTTCCGTGAGCTTTGCTTCCTTACCGTTGGTGCACGCCAGCAACTTGGCTATTATTTTATCGACTTCGATGTTCTCAGATTTCGTGACCATTACTCTTTACATTATTAACTGTGAGGGGTGCGGACAACGATGAGTATTCGTGTAGTGGTGCAGTAATATTTTTGAAATTTGGCGGAAAGCCAATTAGCTGCTGACCTCATGAACTATAACACTGTAGAGTATTATTCGCTGCATGAGCAACTACAATGTCAGCGATCAGGGCATCGTGCACTGCAACGATTGGAAGTCTCCGTTCTGTATTGAGTACACACTCCCTCTACCGAAGAAAAAGCATCGAGCTGTGCATCAGTGTCATCCTGTTCGTAGTTGCGCTCACCCAGATGATTGTGCACATTTGCCAGGAAGTCGAAGATCGTTGCTCAATCAAGAGTAAGTACATCATCATGACCTCAATGATACTCAGCTTGCTCAGTAAGTGGTGTGTGAAGTAGGCAACTGCATGCATTGCATGTTCCATCAAATCGTCTAGTTTTTTTACTTCGAGACGTTCTTCTTCAATGTGTATTTCGTGACGATCGTCTACTACGTCTTCATGAAGCTGCTGGAGAAGATCAGTGAGTACAGTCGGACCAGCATTACGGTGCTCAGGGTTACGTATGCCTTGCTGATCATCGCCTACGTCGCAGTGCTCATCACCAGCATGGTGCTGCCGGATAAGAAATGCTAACGTACTCGAAACTCGACTTAGAAATCTGGTACCTCGCGGTACGCGTGCTTGGGCTGATACTTGCTGGCACGCTCATTGTGGTGGGAATCGTCAACCAAAACACCGAAAAGAAAAAGTTGCTACGCTTCCCTGAGCTCAAGAAGTACAAAAACCCGTTGCCCACGCTTTGGGTGTGGATAGCGCTCAACACTATTGCCCAGCTTGGTAACGTCATCGAAAGCTTGGTGTTTACCTTCAATACTTCCTTGGGCTGTCGGTTCAGCACCAACTCCAGTACCTACTTCAGTGACAACAGCTGCAAACTTCATCGCAACGTTCACGATGCTCTTTCTCACGTACTATATGGCCATCATCCCCACACTGTGGATCTTTTGGTGTCCAATCTGCAAGACGAGAACTCGTTCACGCCAACGATCAGAACGATAGGAATCTTACGACTTTGAGCCAAGAGATATCGAGATCATGGCCACACCTTGCCATGCTGAATCTTAACCAAACAGCAGCAACCAACTAGACGATTGATCGTCATTTCACCGCCGCTATTAAATTCTAATATGAAGAGGGAGGGTTTGATTGCTGGACTGACTGCGCTGTCGTTCTCAGCCCTTGCAACATTGATGACCTGGAGGAAGTGGAAGGTGGATCAACGCCAAGCCTAAATAGAGGAGGAATAAGACGACCGTCGCGAGATCTCAGAAGAGCACGCCGAACTCGAACAGTCTAGGCTATTATTGATGAGCCTTAGTAGCAACATCAAGGTATACACGCTCTTGGTAAGTAGATTGAATACGCATCCGAGGGAATACTGACGCAGCGCTGCCTGCTGAACTTCTGTCGGCAATCAACCAAGAGCATTAGTGATAGGGAGGTGGCTGAAATTTACTATCAGAACAGAAGAGTGAGACGGCCTCATTTCCCCACCCTGCCGCGTAACCAAAACAGCACTGAACAGTACTTCAAGTATGTGTGTCTATTTGACAATGAGATTCAGTGCCTCATCGAGAAAAGCCAGAAAGACCTGGCTGTGTTCCTTAACCTCGACTATCAAGTGGTGTCGGAGAGCATTAACTACTACCTTTCTCAAGACGAGACAAACTTCCGTACGAACCTCGGCAACCTTACGGTCGAGCTCCGTGAAGCCATAAAGTACTGAGTCGATTCACGTAGGAAAAAGTTGCCAACAAACAGGGAGGTAAGTGAAGAAACTGTCCGTGAGATCATCCACTTCAAGATTAAGACACTCAAGTAGGACGAATCTAAGATCCTTGCGACAATAGAAAGCCTGGAATTGCAGTAAGAAGAGGACCAGTCGTATACTCCTTCGTTCCTCTGTTTATACATCGAAGATAAGGTATTCGAAAGATTCGGACTCGAATAGGAAGACATTGTGTTAGGTCATAAGCAACTCTCGGTGGAGTAGAGTCGCACCCTTTCCCAGAAGTTTAAGGAGGCACAGACAGTTCTTATCGAGAAGATATTCCAGCTGCACGCCGAGATTTGATTTGCTCTTCAATAATTGTTTCAAATTTATGCAGGGTCGAATCGACCGGTTGCGCGAACCCACAACGACCCGTCCGCCATTAGTGAATCCCTAGAGGCTTGCACATCGATCGACAAGCAACCATTCGAGGGAGCACGCGTACCATAGCAGTGGTAGTAAGAGCAAAAATCGTAACTGGGACTACGTTAATGTACGGATCATTGGCAAGGGAACCTTCGGAGTGGTGTGCTACGGTACCTTGCAACAGACAGGCTAACAGATTGCTATCAAGAAAGTCCTGCAGGATAATAACTACAAAAATCGTTAGCTGGACATCATCAAGGATCTCGATCATCCAAACATTGTGAAGCTGCTGCATCACCATTTTACTAAGGAGCAAAAGGATTACGAAGAAGGACGCAAAGAGGATATCTACCTTCACCTGCTTATGGAGTATGTGCCAGAGGACTTGTCGAGAATGACCAGACACTTTCATAAAAGCGAACGCCACGGTTTTCCAAATGTCCTCATCAAGGTCTATGGATTTCAGCTGTTGAGAGCTATCGCCTACCTCAGGGACTGTGGCATATGTCACCGAGATATCAAGCCAAGAAACATCCTGATCAACCCCAAGACGCAAGAAGTCAAGTAACGTTATCGCTAACAATAGAATTTGCGACTTCGGAAGTGCGAAGCGGCTGGTAAAGGGATAGCAAAGTTTGGCGTATGTCTGTTCAAGATACTATCGAGCACCGGAGCTTGCGTTCGGCAGTACCGGATACAGCTGTGCTATCGATGTTTGGTCGGTGGGTTGTGTTATAGCTGAAACCTTCCTAGGGGAGCCTCTTTTCTTCTCGGAGTCATCACTGGACCACTTAGTGTCGATCATATCTGTGCTTGGAACCCCCACAAAGGAGGATCTCATTGCCATGAATCCTCAGATTAAAGAATCTCCGATACGACTCCCTAATTTACACCCAAGAAAGTGGTCCAAGATATTGCCACGAGCGGACCCTCTGCTAATCGACCTCCTCTCCAAACTACTGGTATACAACCCCATAAAACGGCTCGAACCATTCACAGCAATGGCACATCCCTACTTCGAAGAGCTGAAAACCTGCAAGATAAACGGTTAACACCTGCCCTTTCTGCTACAATTTTCCGAAAGTAACCCAATGGCCTACGTAGATTAGAGAGTGCTCCACCGCGAGTGCATCCGAGAGCTGCTGTCTCCGACCCACTCTTGATAATTAATTATCGTATTAAAGAAACCAACGGGAAGGATGCTGCATGCGCTGCTGGAATACAGGAACGCGCACTACAGTGGAGCATTGGACTAACGGCTGAGTCGACAAGGGGTAGGGCTCATAATTACTGATGACTGTGAGGTGTTGCTCGCGGATTGGCAGAATGGAATTGTGAACGGTAAGTACTTCTACACTGACGGAAACAGGTATGCCTACGGAAGTATGCTGCAAGGCCGGTATGATGGTACCAATATATTCGTGGAGCCTCCATGGACACTGTTTAGCGAATGCAAAAATGGCAAACTCGATGGAAAAGTGACCATGGTCAAGGAAAGCGGAAGCTCTTAGACTTTCCTGTTTCAAGCAGGCTAGAAGCTTGATGAGGTGATGAACCCACCCATAAATAATTACAGCGAAACTGAATTACAGCACCAGAGTATTCTTGAGTAACTGGTTGGAAGGTCGGAACTGCTGCGAATAGATCGACAAGGAATAGGGAAGATATTTTATGGGGCGGTTAATGCTGCCGGGAATGGGCACGGCCTTGGCTTTGTAGTCAAGGGTGGCAAACTATATTCTGCTGGTATCTATGTCGATGGCAAGTTGAATGGCCCTGGAAGATGTTATCGAGCAAATGAGATTCACGACGGCACATTCAAGGAGGGTGAGTTAATGGGTGTGGGTTGCAAGTGGAACTCGACCACCTTCTAGTACATGTTCGCAGAGTTTCGGTCAAACA
>ERZ724508.229-NODE-229-length-40972-cov-5.651612_pt1 | contig 40972 bp, 59 predicted proteins | sample MGYA00376041_ERZ724508 | MGnify/ENA primary metagenome ERZ724508 (study PRJEB28724, sample SAMN07190887) | wastewater metagenome | isolation source: effluent of sewage treatment plant in Hong Hong | place: USA: Christiansburg, Virginia | collected 2016-03-01 ...
GCTCCTTGTTCTTCTTCGGTCGCAACATCATCAACGGCTTGTTCTTTAGCTTCTATTTGTCGGTGGTCCCTCCACCTTTTTGCTTTGGGGTATGCACGAATTTCTTACGGCCGTCCTCTTCCGTTAACTGACGCTTCTCAGCCTTCACTTCACCTTTGCTCTTTTTGTAAAAGGTAATTCGGTTTTCACTAATGAATCCGTGGGGGTTTTCGTTCTGCTCCTCAGATAATTCAATCTCATCTGACTCAATCTCGTCGAGCTCCTGCTTACGTGCTTGAGCTTGCTTCTTGAGCAACTTCGACTTCTGTTGTTACTTACTTTCTTCTGGTTTGTGGTCACATTACTCAGCTTCTTCTTCCTAATCGTCATCTTATGCTTCAACTTCTTCGACATCTCCCCAGTCAAGTTACTCCCCATCTTCATCTTCTTCAGCATCTTCCTCCCCCTCTTCATCACCGATTTCTTCTTCATCGCTGCTGTCTGACTCGCCCTCTATGATCTCTTCTGCCTGTTGCTATTCTTCCTCCTCTTCTCCATCGCTTTCACCCATCATCGCCTTCCTCGCTTCAAGTATCTCCTTCTTCTTCTTGAGCAGCCGGATTCGCCTGAAATCCTCATCCGTAAGAATCCTATCATAGAAGATCGGAATATCCCCATCTTCACCAAGAAGCTCAGCTCCGTCAATTCGGTCACAGAGTACTTCTGGTTTGGCTTCCGCTTCCTTCTCGCTTCTTCCACGATACTTCTTCTCTAACATTTCAGGGTGAGTGTCACGCACTGCATTGATAAGGCTCTTCGCCGCAGCTGACACATTCCTGTTCTTGTACTCATAATAGCCGCATAGGTAGCTCAAAACGTCGTGATCGAATAGTAGTGGGTTCTTAACAAACAGTTCACGAAGCACATTAAGCCCCATCGTCATAGCAAACTCAGTGCATCGATCGTTGACGAAGTGCTCCACAATATGCTTTAAGATAGGCTGTAATTCAGTCTCTGGAACATAGGAGTGTACACTTTCCGCAAAACAAGCTAACACCTTCCCAACATCCTTCTGGCCTGGATGCATATACTTCTGCAACATGCTATAGAATGGGATGAGTTGCAGCTTGTGCCTATTGATCATTCGTGCCAATAGCGAGATTACTACCATCTTCACCAGGAACTTCTCGTCCTTCTTAGAAGCAACCGAATAGAGCTTTTCAGCAAAATCCTGTGGGTCGTGAATTTGGTCGATTGGAAAGAATCTGGTGCCAACATCATTCTTAATCTTCCTTTTAATCTTTCGTTCAGCACGACGTTTTTCCCTTTCGATCTGCTTTTATTTGTTCTTCGTGTTCTTTGTGATACCCTTGCGGAACTTAATCTGGCCAGGATCAGTAGGAGGGCCGTCCTACTCCTCATCGGAGCTCTCCTCGACTTGTGGTTCGGTGGTGGAGATCAAGAAGTGGGAAGCTATCAGTCTAATTTTGTAGGACTGGCTAAAACATCCTGCGCCAATGATGTTGACGACCTTGGCATCTCCCCAGATATTCTTTTTGTAGAGTGATATGCATAGTGAAACCATCTTCCGGGCGACTCTGTCGCTGTTCTTCTTGATATACTCATGAATCCAACTCTGGAGCTGTCGGTTGATAGTGTTGTTCCTGCGATGCCTGTTAATACGCTGTAGATCGTTCAGCACAAATGTGTAGATGGTCTTGCGAAGCTATTTGTCTTCCACTCCAAGCATTCCAATCAAAAACTGCAAGGTCGCCACAGGGAACAACACATTCTTGCTGCGAAGAATTATTATGCCGGAGATGGCCTTCCTCCGGTTGTACGGGTGCAGAATGTTCGCATAGTTTGTGAGCAGTTCCATCAGCCAGTCAGAGATGAAGCGCATATCAGTGGCATAGTATGCACTACAGCGGCACAGGAATATTGCTAGCTCGCCGAACCTTTCATTCTTCTTCTGAGTGGCTTCGGAGACCTTCCGGAACTACTCCTGGAACATGCTGGTGTACTTCTTGATCTATTCAACATACAGGCTGGGGTCTTTCTTAAGTGCCAGCATGGTCTACTCAAGCTGCTTGAACAGCTGCTTGTCTCGCTGATGCTGCTCCTTGGCGTCCGGTTGTTCTTACTCAACGACCACTGCGGTTGCTGGTTGGGCCACCACCAAAGCTGTCATTAAAGTATTAATTGTTGAATTAGTTGGTGTATGTCGGGTAACTCCCGTATATGCATAGACCAAGTGGCGCCAATATTATTTCAATGTATAACCTCAGAAAGCGAAAGACTGCGGAGTAGAAGAAAGGCGGGAAGGAAGACGCAGTGTAACCAAAGCCTACGAAAAAGTAAAGGACCTCGACAGGTAAACGACCACGCGAGCACGAGCTAGACTAGGCTGTCCTTGAAGATGAAGTGGATGATGTACCAATCCCACCAAAACCCAAGCACAAGGCGAAAAGCGAGTACCAGCAGGCTCGGATTAACCGTGCAAAGCACCAGCGGATGTACCTCATCGATGTCAGAGAAAACACACCTGATAACTGGGCCTTCACTGTGCAGGGAGTACATATCTTTATCAATTCAGCATTCCGGTTCATACTATCACCTCAACATCAGCCGAAGTCTCAGTTGCACATGCCCTGATTTTTACCGTCAGAGAAAGCCCTGCAAGCATCTCTACTTCATTGTATGCCAGGTTGCCCAATTTGATTAGCTCCTTGAGCGGATGCCTAACAAACTGACAATGACACTCACGAACCTTATTCTCCTTAGTGGGATGCTTCGGGTCCGGCTTGGCGCGCGACTTAAATCAAAGGGCGAGGACAAGAAAGAGTAAGAGAAGCCGAAGGAAGAGCTGCATTTAGGAGACGACAAAGATTGTGCAATCTGCTTTGAAGAGCTCGAAGAAAAGGATGACCTTAAGCAATGCAAGCAATGCAAAAAGTTCTTCCACGATGGCTGTTTGAAGGCTTGGTTGGTGAAGAACACGACGTGCCCACTATGCCGTTACGACCTTAGCGTTGATCTTAAACTGGCAGTTCCAGCAGCAGCCAGCGACCTGAACTTGGATGGTTTGGATGCAAGCCATCCGCTCTTCCACTTGTCACGAGTAAACCTTATCGCTGCTTCCCTACCGACGTGATACCATTGCTGCATGACCACAGACCATCGTATCATGAGATTGACAGTTTCACCATAGAGCTTTATCTACTCACTGAACACTTTTCCCGATAATATTTTATCTCGAGGCCCGAGAAGATGAGTCGACAGATAAGTCGAAATGCTTCTGAGATCATTAATCTGTTCACGACGGCAGTGCAGGAGCAGCAACTCGAAAACGACAAGAAAGAACTGGTCAAGTTCAAGGATGCCATCGAAAAGAAGCACAAAAAATTTCTTGGTGAGAAGTACAAGGAGAAAGAGACTCTATCCAAGAACATCCAAAACGCAGAGAAATTCAAATCCATGGAGGACCATCGTATAGACTTGGACAAGTTCGCGGAGATGTATGAGACCAATAGATAGCGTGGACTCACCGAAGCTGAAGCCACCAGAAGGCTCAAAGAAGAAGGTGAGAATCGCTTGACTGAACGGAAGGGGACACACTGGTCGTTGATCTTCCTCAAGGAAATGGCCAATCCCTTTGCACTACTGTTATGGGTCGGAGCAATCCTAGCCTTCGTTGCCTATGGGCTGTATCCAGCCGATCCAAGTAACCTGTATCTCGGTATCGTGCTAATCGTCGTTATTGTGTTCGTTGGAGCGCTCACCTTCTACGAGAACATGAAGAGCGAAGCAATTATGGCTTCCTTCAAAGATTTTATTCCTCCTTCAACCATTGTTATCAGGGATGGTGAGGAAAAGAGCTTAGACGCAACAAAGCTCGTTCGGGGTGACCTCATCAAGGTACTTTCAGGAAAAAAAATTCCTGCTGACATTCGCATTGTTGCTTCGCAAGGTATGAAGGTCGACAATTCATCATTGACTGGCGAAACCGATCTGCTTCCTCGTGTAGTATAGTGCACCAACCCCAATAACCCACTAGAAAGCAAAAATATCGCTTTCTTCTCAACAATGTGCAGGGAGGGGAGCGGAAAGGGAATCGTTATGTTCACCGGTGATAGAACATTTATTGGGCAGATAGCTACATTGGCTTCGCTGGCTAGTGTTGAAATTTCACCACTTGCCCAAGAAATCGATCGATTTGTGAAACGACTTGCTATCTTCGCCATCGCTTCGGGAGTTATCTTCTTCATTGCTGGATTCATACTCGGCTATCCGCCCATCACAAACTTCATCTTTGCTGTTGGTATCATAGTCGGCAATGTTCCAAACGGCCTTCTTGCAGAGGTGACGGTGGCGCTGACCTTAACAGCTAAAAAGCTCTCAACTCGAAAAGTACTTTGCAAGACACTTGAAGCTGTGGAGACTCTGGGCTCAACTAGTTGCATCTGCTCAGACAAAACTGGTACACTAACTCAGAACAAAATGACTGCGACTCATCTTTGGTATGACGGAAAGATTTTTGATGCAGCTAATCGCCAAAAGAATGGCATGGACTTCCGCTACGAATATGACTTAAAGTCTCCAGGTTTTAAAGCATTACACGAATGCGCTGTAGTTTGCTCAAATGCGATCTTTGATTCTTCACTCCCTGCCGAACGTGCTGCTAAGATTGAGCTGAACACCAAATTCAACGAGCACACAAAAGCCACCAAACTTGCTGAGTAAAAATCGAAATGGACAGATGAGCTCAAGACTATGCTGCATCTTAATAAGCCGACAATCGGCGATGCCAGTTAATCGGCCCTCATCAAATTCTTCCAAGCTATTGAGGATATTGGAGAAACCCGTAAGAGATTCCCAGTGAAGCTTGGGAAAGACGACCGTTAGTGTAAGATTCCCTTCGATTCGGCAATCAAGTATGCCTACTCTATCAATAGCGTCAACAACAATCCTGATCAATATGCAATCTTCACCAAAGGAGCGCCGGAAAAGATTTGGGGGTTCTGCACCCATGTGCTTGTGAATGGCCGACCCGTTCCGAAGACTGAACATTGGGAGAAACTTTTCAAGGAAACCAACCTCAGCTTCGGACATAACGGCTAAAGAGTGCTTGGATTCGCCCAGCTAACACTGCCTTCTGACGTGTACCATCGCAACTATGATTACAATCTTGAAAATCCCAATTTTCCTTTCCGTGAGCAATGCTTTGTAGGAATTGTATCACTGTCAGACCCACCCAGAGATTCCGTTCCTTACTCCGTGCTGAAATGCCAGGCTGCTGGTATCAAAGTCATTATGGTAACTGGAGATCAACCAGTAACTGCGACCTCAATTGCAAGGCAATGTCATATTATCACCGAAACCAAGACTGTTAATGAAATTGCTGATGAGCGCAAAATCAGTTTAGAAGAGGCTTTCCCTCTTTCCGAAGCAATTGTCATTCATGGAGACTTGTTAACTCAAATGGCACTTGACGATGAGGGACTTCCTGAGAGTGAGCAAGGCAAGAAACTACAGAAATGGTTATCTAAGAAGGAAATTGTGTTTGCGCGAACAAGTCCAGCACAGAAGCTAATTATTGTGAAGGGCTGCCAGCGAATGGATCATATCGTGGCTGTCACAGGTGATGGTGTCAACGATTCACCAGCCATCAAGAAAGCTGATATCGGAATTGCTATGGGTATTACTGGTACTGATGTGGCGAAGGATGCTGCTGACATGGTATTGCTCAACGACGACTTCAGTGCCATTGTTATTGGTGTTGAGGAGGGTCGTCGTATCTTCGACAACCTCAAAAAGGCTATCTGTTACGTTATGACCAGCCAGATCTCTGAAATCGCACCATTTATCGGATTGGTTATCTTCAACTTTCCCGTGCCGGTGTCACCAATCATCCTACTGTACATTGATCTGGGGACTGATCTCATTCCTGCCATCTCATTTGCTTATGAGGAGGCCGAACTTGACCTGATGACAAGAAAACCTCGACCAAAGGACTAGCATCTTGTGACGATGAAGCTGATGGGGCAGTCATACGGCAATTATGGATGGTGTGCATTTTGGGGAGCGATGTTCAACTATTTCATGGTCATGAATGACTTTGGATTTGCTCCGAAAGACATTCTTGGGAAGAATACGATTCGTGTCCATCGGCATGCCAGTTCCGACTATTTTAATCCCTCAGACACAAAGTACTACGGTAACAGTTTAATAGCGGCAACCCCGTGGAAATGCACCGAAGACTAAGAAATTGACTGGCTCTACACTATTACTAGTTACCAAGATCTCAGGATGTCGGCACTAACTTGTGAAGTCATAAATGGGGTTGCAGTGTATACCCCTTCTCTCAACTACAGCCCATGCAAGGTTTACCAGATCAGCCCCTATACCAACCGCCCCGTATGCTATACTACTGAAGCCGCGAAGTATGCCCAATCGGCATTTTTTTTCGGTGTAGTTATCTCCCAGTACTTCAACATATTCATCTGCAAAACCCGCAAACTTTCGCTTCTAAGCCATGGCATCAACAATAAGATGTCGTACTTCGGAATTGTAACAGAAATTTTGCTCACTTTGGTTGTGGCATTCTTATACCCGTTCAATGTGGCTTTCGGCACTCGCGACTGCATCTTTATGCATTTCGGTATTATGGCCATACCGTTTGGACTCTTGAATATGCTGTTTGACGAGTTCCGTCGACTGCTGATCCGTAGGCTACCAGCCGATGACAAGGGTAAACCCAACTTCGTCGAAAGAAACACTATGTGGTGAAGAGTGATACATACCAGAAATTTATACATATTATCAGCTGAGAAGGGGTTCGATAACAGGAGAGTTTACTTGTCGTATGTTAATGTTGATACGATGGGTTGAGAGATAGTCTTGGGTCTGTTGAAGTGAGTTACGTCGAGGAATTTGTTTTTACTCTCCATAGGTAAACTGCTCTTTGAAAAAAGTTTGAGCGATGATTCTTGGTACACCATGATAACAACGTCTGGAACGGTCGGCCATCACCATCAGATCACCAGAGTCCAGCCGGAGAGCAATCGGTTCGGTATCTTTGGTCTCCCCACCAATGAGAAAGACGCAGCTGAGCCCCAAAGAAAATGAGAAGATAGGTTGCGTTTGATCGGGTTCAGCATCGTCCAAGTGCGAAGTCATTGCATCTCGCTCCTTGTAATAGTTAACGATAGCTGATTCAACGGAGTAATTTTTCGCTCTATGAGTTAGCTCGTTGTATAATGCGTTTGCACGTGCAGCAAGTGCAACTATACTCTAAGGCATTGGCGTCTTCGTCGAAGGGTACTTTCGGTTGGTCCAATCATAGTTGTAACCGAGGTTAGCCCACCGAATTCTTTCGTCAAAGCTGTAGGGTGCTTGGCCATTCATTGGAGGTTAGAGTTTTGGTTCGGGCTCTTGTTTCTATCCAGCCTCTTCCATCGGTTGTTACTATTCGGAGTGGCTCGAATTATCGTACAGGCCCTTTTGCCCACTGAGGTTGGTGCGGTAGGGCTACTCCACAAACGCATTGAGAGCTTGCTGTGCAATCGCTAGTTGTTCATGAGCCTGGAGGAACCCTTTGACAAGGTATGCACCCTCTAGTTGTTCAAAGTGGTAAACTGGGCAACCCTGCACCACTGTAGGCTCAAGGTTCTTGAGATCCAGCAACAGCGAGAAGTCGGTCTACCTGACCGACGAATACTTGAACAATTTTTCGAAGCGTCGCATGGGACAAACATCAAGGTTGATGGGCGTGATCCCCTTGAGCTTTTTCTTTTGTTGCTTCATCATAATCAAAATAATTAAAAGATGCGGTGCTTGCTGCTCATGCTTGCTGTAGTAGCGAGCTTCTCGCAGTTAGCAGAGGCCGTTGGAAGCGAGCTTGACCCCAACTAAATCAAACCAAGTGATGTGAAGATCGAGCAGAAACGAGTGTTCGCCAACAAAGTCAGGAGCAATGAAGACCACGCAAAGGTGGAGATTAATACTGACACGCATCATCGCGAGGAAGGCAAAATAGCAGACGCAGGCATCATCGATAGCGAAGCAGCTTCACATGATCAACCCAGCCTAAACAGCTGGGAGATAACCTCCAATGACAATACACCGGAGGATATTGAAGAACGCCGTACCGAACAGTTGTAGGAGCAGCTCGAGAGTAAGCAGCACGAAGCCTAAATGGAATAGCTACCTGAATGGATACGTGCTGAATAATAACCGTTGCCCAACCTGGAAACCCCGAGCCTTCTGGAATAGTTCCACTTCACTTTGGACGACTCCAGCAGCATATCCTTCGTGCTGGATTCAACGAATAAGACGAACACGGACAACCGCATCTACCTCTAGTTCTTTATCTACACTCTTTCGGACAGCAACCAATACACTGTACCCAACAGACCAGCCCAAGCAACCCACCTGCAATTAACTGTCTCGCCAACGGTAGACCCTTCTATTGGTCAACGCAGAAATATTTATGTACACAGCAGAATGTAAGTACCCACCCGACCAATATACCATCTCCACTTCCTCAACTTCTACGATAGAAAGATCTATGTGATTGCGAGGGTGGAGTTCATGAAGCAACGAATAACTCCAATCAGCAAGGAACATATTGACCCGACTGCTGGCAGTCTTGCGGCAATAGCAGAATCGTTTAGGGTACCCCTGCCAGCTAAATTTAGATAAAAAAAGTCACTTATAAGTGGGACATGGGATTCAAAGAGCAAGCTGAACTCCACTAAAATACTCTGTTGTGGCTGACTGGCTTTGAACTATTCGCACTGGTTGTCACGACGGTGTTGCAGGTCAGCTGCCTCAAACGGCTCATCGATAACCGTTCCATCGTTTGACGGGCCTGACTGTAAATATTGATTGGTCTTTGGAAGAAAGTATATTCCATAATGGACAAGTAAAATCGTGGTAGAAGTATGGCTTGGCGCAGTCGCAGGCATTGTCGACCAAACAGAAAGAAGCAGCAGTAGCGTGGCTTCGTTCTCAACTGCATAAATTAACAGGAATCTCGATTGCCATCCTACCGCTCTGAGTAGGACAAGTATATGGAGTACTTCTTCATTCGGACTTCCAAGGGTAAACAGAGAAGAAGAAGAACTCCACAAGCTAATGGCTCCAAGGTTTGCCGAAGTTCCTGTGAGCCTTACCTAAAATCAATCAGTAAATCACTGGAGCGGAGAACATTTGAGATCAAACGCCTCCCTCGCAGAAACCTCCTCCCCACTAAACAATAATTCGACCGATTTCTTCGAGTCAAGAAATCAGAGTTGACGGCAGATCGATGCTGACACATCCCCAATAAAAAATATCGCAAGCCCAGCTGTGATATGACCGCAAAGTTGCGCCTCATCTCTCTCGTTCAAGCAGCGTTCACAGGGTCGGCTGGGATGCCACCAATAATTAATTTATAGATATTTCCAATGGTCGCTCGCTGGGGCAGCGCCCCTAACTTATTATTTACAATTTTCAATAGCCACACCGAAGGTCATGCATTCCGCGGGCAGTAGTGGTAGGTCGCTCGAACTAACCGAGGATGTTGGCGTTGCGGTGATGCGGCTGATCCGTTGGGAACGTCGGCACTGCCTCCACGAAGATAATGTAGGGTAAGTACCTTCCCGACTCAACTGCTTTCGGAATATCATCTGCGAGCAGTTCAAATTTCCCTTGTGAAGGAATATAGGCAGACGCGGTCGCCCACGATTAAAGGGAACAGGGTTGGGCGCACAGCCACTCTCCTCCGATGGCAACGACAGCGAGCATGCCCTGCGTAGCTATTGGAGACATATGGGTGGGTTGTACTTTCGCCGTACTGACGAAGCATTGCTCGAGCGTCTCGATAACCTCGAAGCAACCATCCAACCAACAGGTAGCATTCCTTTCGACCGGATCCCACGACCTTTAGAGCATTTAAATTTAACTGTCGTTGGGCTTCCGCAAGCTATTTCTTGTTGATTAGTAATGCAGAGCACCCTTAGCAACTGCTTCCAACCGAGCTCTTGGAAGTCATTCGACCAGTAGCAGCAAGTAGCGAAGTCAGTGAACAGTCCAGAAGGGAATTCAGCAATCTTGCCAAGCATATCCGGCTTCAGATGATGGGGTTCGTTGGAAGTCAGGAGCAAGAGCCCGTCAATCCTCGAATTAAACAGCTGGCGAAGAATCGTACACACCTAATCCCAAAGGCGAGGAGCCGCAACCTTGAGAAAGAGCTCGCACAGGAAAGTAAGGAGCTCGACGCACTCCTATCGCGCTACCAACCCGACGAAGATGATGACGACGAACTATCCGCCTAGTTGAGAGCTTTGGAGGAGGAACTCTAACAAACCAGCTAAGCAAACCAATAGAAAATGACTGAACTTCGCAAAAAGTGTGAATTAGAGGTAAAGCATAAACAATTGCTGTTCAACATCAACTCAAAGAAGTAGGAAATAGAACAGGAATTCCTAAGCTCAAAGAGCAAGCTCGACAAGGCTTTGCAACTAAACTCTATCAAGGGTGCGTTTTCATAGCTTGCAGTGCAATTTCTCAGGAAGACTGTGCTCAAACTGGAGTGGGTACAGCTCGCCGAATCGATCTCCTTCGTAAGGCAAGCCTACTTCAGAGGTAACCTCCGATGTTATTCAGACGGCAACATCCACTTCGAGACCAGCTTTGATCCCTCATTGGGGCTACCAGCTACAAGCATCAGTGAACAGCAGCTGCTGAAAATGAACAGCTGGCGTGAGCAATCACTGCTCAGCTTTTACAATGCTGCCGTTAAATCCCCATACTCTCATATCGCCAATAACGTAATAGAAAAGGTTATGATAGTTTGCCGGATTCGGCAGTATTCTCCGCAATAGAAACAGCAGGAATGCGCTTCGAAACAAGGATTTATTGGAGCTTATGAAGAGGCAGTTCAAGTAGGATCCTCAGATAGTAGCTCAGCTCGATGAGTGCTTCGACATGTGTCATCACTGTAAGCAATTGCTCCCGACAGCAGTGCTTAAAGGCTGTCGCTATCGATCTTCGAAGGGGGCAGTTGCCAGTGTTGAGTCTGACAACCTTCTGCTGGAGCTAAGCGACTCCGAGGAGTCTGCTTCGATACTGCATCAACAGCCTCCAACTTTAAGTCGTGGCGCTCGAAAGAAGGCGACCAGCGGCAGCTATCTCTCCTACACCAAGAAAGGTAGAGTCTAGGATGATTTAGGAGACGAATACATATGCGCCAGGAAATACTGTCAAAACTGCATTCGCCAGAACTACTCGGCAGTGTTCGAAGGTGACTTGTGCCCTTTCTGTCTTGGAGCATGTTTCTGCACTCGCTGCCAACGGTATGATACTCTGAACAAACTAAAGCGTATGTACGCTGGTTGTGGTGGCAACCTTGCTCTGCTTCAAAATGAGAGCCCCATGGAAAAGCTTGCGCTTCTTGCCGAAGAACACGGGCCTAGTACCACCCGAACAAAGTTTAAAGTCAGAGGCCACTGCAACACCATCGATAGCAGTAGCTTCTGGATGTAGAAGGAGCAGACCAAACCCGGCAGGTCCAGAAGCATAGGTGTTGGGACCAACAGCCCAGGCGTCACCCTAAAACGAAAGCGGTAGCATTCAATTGGTAAGTAAAACAGCCCAGACAACAATCGGCTGAACGAATCTCCGCGAAAGCTCAGGAAGCTTCGTTGACACTGCTTTCGTAACTGGTCAAATATTTAGTGATCAAATTTACTCGTATGTAATCATCAATGCGGGATTTCGGTGTGCTTCTTGGCAAGAATACTTCCAAGACCCTTGATAACGGTCCAAGCGCTCTTCTCACTTTCTTAAGAATCCACGCAGGAGTGGTCCTTCTCGCTCCAGACGGTTCCTTTCTTGCAGTGGGTGCACCTGAGCTTGTCGATGTTAAAGATAGGATAGTGACCCTCGCAGTTAATGCAGGTAATGCCGTCGAAGTAAGGTTTGTCAGCTGGGCAGGCAGTGGAGGAAGCCGACTTAGCTTTCTGAGCCTCAATTCTCTGCTTGATTTCCGATTCAGAGTTACCGGCATAGTCGATGCGCTCGGCAGTCAGAAGAGTGAATTTATCGGAAAGCTGTCTCACGAACCGGTGGAGGTTCCAATCGAAGACCTTGCCTGATTTAGGAAGTTGGCATTGGCTGGTATCCATATTCCAGAACTCGTTTTCTGCGCAGGACTTGCACTCAGTTCCACTCCACCATGGTTTGTCAAGAGAGCAGAGAGCTGGTGTTCCCTTCTTCCTTTGTTCACGGAACTTTTTAAGTAGGCTCCAAGGATGCTTTGAGATCCAATTCTTGCTTTTAAGATTTGATATAAACTTGCCTTCGCTTCCGGAAGCTGCAGCAGCGGCAGCAGCAGCGGCGGCAGCAGCAGCAGCTCCAGCATCGCCGCCCTATTTGGTAGTTTCCTTCTCGCCTTCCTTTGTCTCCTTTCCTTCCTCACTCTTCGATTCGGTAGCGCCGCTGGTTCCGGTGATCTTGCCACCTTCAGCTTCTTTTTCTTCCTTAGATTCCTTTCCTTCTTCGCCCTTGGTCTCGCCCTCGGACTTAGTCTCGCCCTTGGTCTCGCCCTTGGTCTCGCCCTTGGTCTCGCCCTTGGTCTCGCCCTCGGACTTAGTCTCGCCCTTGGTCTCGCCCTTGGTCTCGCCCTCGGACTTAGTCTCGCCCTTGGTCTCGCCCTCGGTCTTAGTCTCGCTTTTGTTGGTCTTCACCTCCTTGAACTTGCCCTCGATAGGGTTGACGATCTCCTCGGTTAATTCTTTTGTGATCTTAGTGCCGTTTTTGACAGTAGTTTGTCTAAACTTCCCCTCGACAAACGGAACGATCTCTTCTTCCTCGCATTTCCTCTCCTGAATGTGGAAGGTTCCGGAGGTACAGCCGATGCACTTGTTCTGCACCAAATCAAAATACTTAATAGGGTCCTCGCAGGTAATGCAGCTCTTTCCGTTGAAGAAAGGAGCAGTCTTGGGGCACTCAATCATCTTCTTTGTGATCTTTGTCTTAATCACCTTTACGACTTCCTCGAAGGTTTGATCTCCACTGACAATGAGGTTACGGTTGCTCAAATCGGTGTAGAATCCTCCAACTTCTTCAAAACAGGTTTGGGTCTTCTTATTGAATTCATGGCCTTCAGGGCAGCTTGAACACTTCTTTGCGCAGTAGTCAAAATAGGGAGTATCGCCACCACAGGCAATACATTTTCCACCCAAAGTGTAAGGTAGTTCCTCGGGACACTCCTCAAGAGTCACAAGTGGTTGGTCCTTAGCGGAGTTCTTTTCGTTTTCAATGTCCTTGTTAACTTGGTCGAGGTTGCTATCATCGCAGAAAAGAATGTATTTAAATCCCTTGGAGTTAGTGTAGTATCGGTTGGTCTTGACAAGGGTCTTGCATTGGCGGATAGCAGCATCGTACTGCGAATTCTCTCCACAGGCTGTGCAGGTCAAACTGGAAACGTTGAAGAGAGGGGTGGGATCAGCGCAAGGCACGCACTCGGCTCCATTGTAGTAAGGCTTGGAGGGATCGCATTTGTGGATAGTGAAACCGGGATGCTTCTTAATGAACCTCTCTTGCTTTTCCTTGAGCTGTTCAATTGTGACTCCGTAAGGGAGCAGCAGGTTGGCTGCATCCAAATCCATCAATAGTAGTGCATTAACAGCTTTGCAGGCACGCTTCTTGGCAATATATATTTATCCGGCCTTGCAAGCGTCGCACTTAAGGGTGGCAACGTTGAATAGTGGAGTAGGTTCGGTGCACGGCACACAAGCTTCGCCGTTGTAGAAGGGGGTGGCTCCCTCGCAAACGATAGGTCTGAAGTCAGGATGGGCCAAGTAAAACTTGTTTTGCTCTTCAGAGAGAGCGAGAGCATCAACAAGCAGATTGTTGGTGCTAACTGGAATGTTCATCCTTGGGTCAGCAGCGACGCAGCTGAGGTTAGTTTTTTCGTAGTAGCTTCCAGGCTTGCACTTGACGCACTTGTTGTCGACAAGGTAGAATAGAGGGTTGTCCTTGGGGCATGTTGAACATTTTCCGTCGATAACGTATGGCGTAACGATATCGCAAATGTAGGTGTTGGGATTCTTCTTTCGCTCTTCCTCTTGGGCGTTTTTGTATTTTGCGAGGTCTTCTCCTGCACCAAGCAAGAACCATTCGGCATCTAAGTTTGTCAATGGGGTTTTCTCAACTACCTTGGCAATGCACTTTCGTTCATGGGGGTTATAAACCTCATTGTCAGCACAACCAACACATTCCAGCTTATCGAGGTCCCAGTAGCTCTTGGGTTCAGTACAAGCTTGGCATTCTAAGGTCTTGGTAAGATAGGGGGTCTTCTCATCACAGAAAATTGGCTTGAAGGTGGGGTTAGCACGGAAAAAGGCTTGTTGTCTTTTTCTCAAAATGCTCAGAGCTTCTGCGCTGATGAGGTTGGGGGCTTCGAGATCCTGGTTAAGAATAGCATCGGCAGCTTCACAAGTTCCATCGGCAGTCTTTCTGTAATATCCATCCTTGCAAGGAGCGGGAGGAGCATGGAAGTTAGTCCAGTTTATCGTAGGGAGCTTGAGCTCTCCCTTTTCGAGAGCAAATGCAGTGGTATTAACTTTGAGTTGTTCACCTGTGACTGAGATGGCTCCCTCGCATTGACAGAATTCAACTGAAGAAATCTTCGGGGCATCTGCGGGTTTGTCATCAGCCTTTGGAGCATCTGCGGGTTTGTCGTCGGCCTTGGGAGCATCAGCAGGCTTATCGTCAGCCTTGGGAGCATCAGCGGGCTTGTCGTCAGCCTTGGGGGCATCAGCGGGCTTGTCATCAGCCTTGGGAGCATCAGCGGGCTTGTCATCAGCCTTGGGAGCATCAGCTGCAGGCGCAGCAGATGTATCGGCAGCAGGAGCATCCTCCTGGTGCAGTCTCCTTGCCTGACCTACTGCAGAAAGCAACAGGATGGCCAGCAGAACCAACAGTATATTTTTGTTGACCATGCTTCAAAGATTTGTTGTGAAATAAAATATTTAAAATCGAGAGCCACGAGTCCTTTGAACTGCTCACGGACTCTCACTAAAATTTGAATTTACTTAAGCTAAATGGTGAATATATCATTCTCTGTGAAAGTCTTGAGTGATTTGAATTGGCAAAGCAAAGAAACAGTTCGACGGTGAGACTGCATTCATCATGGGGCTGGGTTCGGCACTGTTTATAAATCTGGCAAATGGTGATGTCAGGAAGCAACTGATTCCCATGTTCCCGCATGATTCATGGCCAACAATAATCCAAGAACCCTCAAAACTCTTGAATATTCCAGTGCTGCTGCTAAAGCTCTGTTTATGTGCTCAATAACATTTGAACTTCTAAGATTCTTTGCTGGATAGCTGAACGATTCTACTTTTGATGGATTCATATGATTCCCCAGACTATATTTCCAGTAATGAGGCACTTGCGAAGTTGACTCGAATTTTCAAGTTTTCCCATTCCAGACGAACGGAAGGTTTGAGGGCAGCATGTTTTCTCTGGGCTATTACCGCACCTTTGAGTCAGATTACGTTCGAACACTCTTTGTCCAGTATAATATTAAACGCCGACATGGACGTCGTGATTTGGCAGGAGGAGCAACTGCGGCTCCTCGGAATCTGCCTTAAGCGAGGGCCAGCATATACAGGACCCTATCCAACAACAGCTCTCCAGTTCCAACCGAATGTGCTGTTGCTGGCTGCCAACAGCTGGCTGTACCTCATTGATGTGTAATCTTCTAAGGTGCAACATTCTCGCAATTTCAAGCGCGAAGTGAGCAGGCTGGCTGCAGGTCGAAAGATGATTGTAGTGGTGATGGATGGGCAAATCGAGTTGCTGAATGAAAAGCTGGAGACCGTAAGGAGCTTTGAGTTGCAATCAACGCATCGTATTGTCGGCCTATGGTACACGACAAAAGGTTTTCTTGTCCACTACAACGGAGAGATGCAACTCAACAGTCAGCCTCTCGTGAGGTTTGTGAGGGTCAGTCCATAAGGGAACTGTTGCTATCACAAAAGCTTGCGCATTCGCTTCCAAAAAGGAGTGCTGCTCTTAGAAAACATGGACAATAACTTCATAGAAAACGTTTAACTTTCAGCAATCGAAGGCCTTCCGGAGGAAGCTAAGAGGCTTTAATGCAAGGAAGTTGGTGCTGTACTGACTATCAGCATAGATCGGAAGGTTGCAGTATGTGTTGCTCTCGATGACCATCATTTCCTGTACAGCATATCTTGCGGGAAGTTAGTTCGGCAGGTTGGACCTTACCTTGCTGAGACGAAAGGGAAGCTAATCTATATCACCTTCCTGGATGAAGGCGGACCATTCGTACTCGGAACGCTCCCAGTTCAGGATGACGAAATTGAGGCGATCTTACCTATCGGCAGTAGCTTTTACATCATCAAGCAGATCCTCCAAGATAGCAAGGAGCTCAGAAGAACAGAGAAATGTGAATTCGGACCAATCCCTTCGCCTCGTTGCGTTTCTGAACCACTTTTACAGAACATATCAGGAGTTTTATCCCCGCCCCATTCCCCTCGATAACCACAAATGCCGATCCTTACAATAAGCGAGCCATCAGAGAGGCCACCGGTGTGGGAACCCCAGACGAATATTCGTAGCAAGGAATAGCCACTTCCCAAATTTCGCAAGTGGGAGTCTGAGCAGCGCCCCCCAACCCATGCCTGGAACTACAACCTACACGAAGACCATATTCCCTGCAGCCCGGTGGTAGAAATTGTAGAGAACCATAAAGATCTCTTCTCGGCTGCAAAATAACTCTTCTTTGCCAGCAACATCGAATAGATTCCTCATGAGGAGAATTCTGAGTCGTAGCAGAACAGCTTCGCTGAGGTCGAGAATTCGGGATAAACATCCAAATTTGCATTTGCGACTAACTACAAACTGTCGTTTGGGTCGATGGAAACGATCCAGAAACAGCCTGAAGTGGTGCCTCCGACACCGAGCCCTGAACAATTTCTTAAAGGAGGAGAGGTTACGGTTGCCAAACTGCTGGAGTTCATTGGGACGCTCCCGAAGGATCACCAACCTTCCGAGGTTGTGTGTTAGAAAATCTCACTTCTTGACAGGATCACACTTGCAGATTATCAACTGATATGCAGTAGCCAGCCTATGGTGCTCCTGGAGGAACTCTATCCTCGTCACGGTAAAAAACTCGAAGCCATTGAACTCTTCATCGAAGAGGTTATCAAGTTCGAACCGAGCATGGCTTCAGAACTATTGGATGCTTTCCCACAGGCAACTCGACTCGAAAAGATGACAGAACTCTTAGGACGGTTTCCCAACGAGAACCTTCGAAAAAAGTTCAAAAGAGAGTGCTACCAGTTTCTCTCGGAGCTTCCGTTAAAGCTTGTTCCAGTTGAGCTCCTGGTTGAACCGTTAAAGCAATAACAGACAGACCTCCTGCTATTCTTCCATCCCGATGTGAAGCTAGTCGAGTTATCAAATCCCGTGTAGCTGCTTGCTACGATCCTTGAAATCTACTTCAACGACGATGAAGATGGCGAGCTGGAAAGTGACTGTGTAGAAATTGAAGGGGAGGTGATTGAAATTACCAACCCAAGGAACATGCTGAACATCATCCTGTACTTCGCAGAGATGTTCGAATGCGCAGCAGACCAGGCCATTCGAAGATACCTTGCCATGCTCCTATCTAAGAATCTTGTGGATCTTGTTGACCACATCGTCTACACTGAAGGTGTTATCTAATTGTGTGGACTTCCCAATAGTCTCATCGAGGAAATCATAAAGAACTACGAGCGAGATCTCTATTATAAAGAGGGGCAGAGCCTGGAGGACTTCCAACAATGTCTCGAACTAGTAAGACAGGACCTCGAGTTCAAGCGCAAGGCGAACTGCCGATTGAACATCATTCAATCACTAGCTCGATAGAACGTGTTGATTCTGTACAGCGAAGTGTATGTACTCGACCAGCTAAAGAATGGGTTTCAGTTTCTTCTGAAGATTATCCAGCAGGAGGCCCCTGATATTGTGCTGAGCGTGGGGCTTGAGAGCCTATACGAAAACGTATGGATTCTTGAGGACGTTGACAACGAAAACTCCAAATTGAGCTTCTATACGAGGTAGTTGTTGGAGCTGGCTGAAGCTCTGATTGTTCGGTGTTTCGAATGTCGAAAGTACGAGGAAGGGTTGGATTGTATGACTCGCATCCACCCTCGACTAAAGCTGGGGTTGATCGCTCACTGCCTCCTTTGCTACCTGAACAATTAGCATCCTGGAAGCTATTCCGAGGAACTTACCAATGACTACATGCCGCTGCTCAGACGGTACAACCGAGATAGCCTCCTAAAACTATTGGAACTATTGTGCAGACCCCAAAACTCCAAAAATGATTTTGAACTGGCCACTGACGAGTACTCTGAAAGCTAGTGCGGCTTCGTTTGTTCAATTGGCATGATGCGTGAGAAATTCAATCGATCGGGCAGTATTGTGCGTGATGGCTCGCTGCTTGACAGTTAAAAATTCTGCACTTTACTGTTTTATCGCAGTAAAGTAGCGACCATCATGGCACGCTACGATAAAGGCATCAATAGTGTAGAACTCAAAGCCTACCTCACAATGATGCAGAAACTTGGTTACTTCAACCGTATTGAGGAAAAGAAGCACAAACCCAAGGAAATCTGTCCGTAGCTACCCATCAGCCTGGCCATACGCATCCTCGAGCGATGGGTTCCCGAACAATCCAGCCCCTATCCTCGTTCAGAGATGCCTGATAACAAGACACATACTGGCCGGAGCTTTGCTGACGATTACGTAAAGCGAACCAACAGTGTGGAGCATCTTGTCATCGTCAGCTACCGGTAGGAGTGTAAGTCAATGGCAACAGAGGATCCTCGAAATCGCAAGAAAAAGAACACTTTAGTGCTACGCAGACGCGAGTCCAGCCCAGAGTCTCTAGACGTGAGCGGTATCAAGCAGCTTGTAAATCATACCACCGACCTTCGTGAGTACCTCAAAGAGTTCTACAGCAAGAACACTTCTGATAAGCTTGAAAGGCTCATTTAGAAGGCGAAGGTCAGTTTTAACCTCTACTGGACTGAACAGTTACGCAACATCGAGGATTACGATGTCAGCTATGACTATCGTCGCATCTTCCCATTTGAATTTCTCTGCGAGAAGGATCCGAGAGTGGCCTTCGAAATCATTCGTCCGCTAATCCAGGAGGAACTTTGTTAGCGAACTTTCTGGATGATCGCATACATCGTTGGGTATGTGCTTGGTGAGTAATACGGGAGGAAGGTTGCTGTTATGTACATCGAGAAGCTGCTTCAGGACTGGAAAGAGGACTGTTTATAGGAGGAGAAGGAACAGATTCAAGCAGTCATCGAGTTCTATGGCTTGCATGGGGACGATATTGCCAAACTGAGCCAGTTCGCTGAGTAGCGGAGGCTCAAAGATGTCTGCCGACTGCTCAACGAGCACTACCGGCGTGATTCCACTCGCCGGGTGCTCTTTAGTACCAGCTGAACTTGATATTTCCTTACTGCCTGGACTGTCATAAATTTTATTGGTAAGTTTAAAGGGATGCTCCGCGCGAAACAAGCATAGCACGCTCAGCATATCCTTGTGATTATTCTGGTGGTGTTTCTTGTGGCTATGGCTGTCAACTACTACGCTCCTTCGTAGGTTCATCTCCGGCAGGAAGTTGAACGACTTCGAGAACAAGTCAAAATTGAAAGGGCCAGAGCCGGGAAGCTTGACACTTGCCCAGTGAACATTGACTGCCAGCGCAGGCTCAGGGACTTGCTGAGAAACAACTGGGTCATGGAGAACGACTCCTTGAGGAAGAGGATTATCGAGCTTGAGAAGGCTATCGTGAGTGGTGGAACATGCCTTGATATCTCTCATGCAGAATGTACAAACATCAAGTCCAAGCTGAGTACCGATCACGAGGAGGAACGACGAAAGCTGGAGAGCAACCTGTTTGCTCTTCAGTAGCAAGCCCGTTTGGCCGAATAGTAACATAACAAGCTCGTCGCAGCGCCAGCACCAGCCAACGAAAACAAAAAGTACGACGATGCGCTAAAACAAATACAGGAGTCATTAGATTTCAAGCCTTGATTTTACTTGAGCAATACAGCCCAATGTCTTTCCACCTATCCCTTTTAGCCTTCTACCACAAGAACAAGATATTCGAGCATCGCGTACTCGGCAAGGTCTCCTGCGAAGCCTACCTATCGAACTTCACTGAGTGTGCAGAACGCAACGGAACCCAAAAACGAAGCTATTGCGACGACCTATATAGGCTCACCGAAAAATGCTTGAGGGCGCAGACTGTTGACGAGGTCCGAAAATATATTGACGAGCAGCTGTAAGAGCGGAGAAGGCTGTTGAACTTCCTTCATGAGCGAGACTCGCAAATACCCGAACGCTTGAAGCAGCACAATACTTGGAATATCTTCCATGCAGCATCGGAGGAACAGTTGAACCCATCCAATTAGGTGCCTGCTTCCGTTCTCAACAGCAACCTGAAGTTTATCAGACAGAACGACGGCTGATAGTGTTAACTCTTCCACACGCAATGCATCAACATCACACCTTCCAACTCTCCCGTTCGACTTCGTTGCTGAACGGTATCATGATGGTCTCGGCCAGACTTGGTCCACACCACAGGCACTCATCGGCCAGGGTTCGATCGAATCGCTGTTTCTTCTACCGAAGCTGCTGTTCCTAATCCGTCATTGTCGACTGCAGCAGCTACTACTGCCGTACTTTGTCAGTTCCGCCTGCGAAGATGTTGAACATCCCGCCTAAAGAGAAGTTGCTTGTGGAGTCCCGAGCTGGAACAGTGCGTCGGTTGCGCTGACTCAGCTTCAGCTTAAGCTGTTCGATTTGAGTGCCCAGCTCCCTGAGCGTCTCCATTTTTTCGTTGTTGGTTACTGGCTGTCTTCTTGTAGCCAGCAGCAAACAGTCGGCATGGAATCCGTGCAGACAGGGAAACACAAAATACTCTTCACTGAAGAGCGACTGTTAGCATTCCAAGCAATGCGAGTTAGTAGGCAGCTGAATGTACCTGCTCCGTGATAGATTTAGTTCGGCTTTGAGTCTTTCTGAGTTGGTAGCGTACTTGTTCATCTGTGCTCGCAGTCTCTCAATGCCATCGCTGTAGCTTTTCAGGCTGTTGCAGATCTCGTCTTTGAAGTCTGCTATCTTAATCTTCTCGTTGAAGAACGGCAGAAGGTCCTCGATCTTGAGCACTGAGCTTTCCTGGGTGAGGCTGATAACTTCGTTTACATTCTTCCCTTGTAACAACAGATTCTTGGCGATTTCAATCCACAGCTTCTTCTTGAGGTCGTCATACTCGGGAAGGTTGGCATACGCCTTGGCTAGTGCAAACTTGCCATTTTCTAGGGCAAGGTTCACAGCTTCACTGTAGAGCTCCATCATGCCGTACACTTGGATCTGGGCTTCGTACATATGGCTGCGCTTGAACACTCTCAGTGCGAACTCCACGTCGAAGTTGAGCTTGTTCTTCCGCAGGAACTCCAGGAACTACTCCTTCTCCTTGTCCTTCTTCGCGACAGTGGCGTAGAAGAATATCAGGATATTATGGATGCTCTTCTCCCGGCTTTTGAGTTCGAGAATACAGTACTTGAGCAGCTCAATGCCCAGCTGTCTTTTTTCAGGCGGGATATTCATCAGCCCACCGACCAGCCTCACAGGTTTGAATTCCTGGATGATCTTGGTGAGGAGCTCGACAGTATCCTCCATGACCTCGCGGAAGAAGATATGGGAGTACTTATAGACCACCTCCACGACCTTCTTGTCCTTGATCTTCTTGAGATTGTTGATGGCAGTGCGGAAGTCCTCCTGGTTGATGTGGTGTAGAATAATCATCTCGAAGTTGTTCTTTAGCTCAGCGAAGCGGACCAGATTATTGGTGCGGCCGTGCGACTGCATCACGCTGTATATAAGATTCTCGTCGAGCACCTATAAGTTTTCGATGAGCAGTGTTTCTAGCTAGCGTTCTGTTTCGTTGATGCGGCTTCTCAGCTGTTTTATGGTCTAGCCTGCAGCATACTTCAACTCCCGCTCCAGGTTGTTCAGCTTGTACACCATCAGTTCCACCAGCCAGGAGAGCAGGATGCAGCGTTGTGAAATCTACTCTGGAAGGAGCTTCTTCAGCCAAATCCTGATGTACAGCTCGAGACCTTGCCGAGCTGCGTCACTATCCACCATCATGAACTTTATGAAAGTTTCTTCGAAGGTGCGAGCTGCATCAGCGTAATGCGAGGCAGCTTGCATATACTCCCTCTTTGCGAACAGACTGTCGGCATAAATGCCGGCTACATAGTCCAAGTTCTATTGGGTGGCTTTGGACACTTCGTAAGCCTCACGGAATCGCTTCTTCTAAACCAGTAGCTTCCACACCTCAGTGTCTTCTCTGCGCAGGTTCAGTCGGTACAGACTAGACTGTGTGGTTATCCACAGCAGCACACTATTGCGATCGTTGTACATATCCACCAACGAACCACCCTTGAAATCATGCGACTTCACCAACAGCTGGCTTACGCGATTGACAATTGACAGGCTTTCCTGAAACAGCAGGAGATAATGAAAGTCGGTAAGCACAACAGCCAAGGGCATCTCTGGTAGGGTACCATATGCCTGCCTTTCGGGCAGGTCCTCCCTCTTGCAGTACTTATAAGGTTCGTAGGCGGTCATCCACGCGTCAGTAATCCTCTCGTGCTTTTCAGGCACTCGAAAACACAGCAATTGGTTGCCGTTAGTCCAAAGATAGCCTGTTGGCCGTTTGGTGTACTTACTAAAGCAGGTACTTCCCATGCTGTTGTAGCCACGCTGCATATGGTACTCCTTCATCTTTTCGCTTCGATCTTCAAACCTTTTGAAATGCTGGATGATGTCGTCGGGACTCGTGATGCAAAAGATACTCGAGTTAGTTGTATAGAGGGTGATGAGTGACTTTCCACCTGCCTACGGGTTCTGCTGCAGGCGATAAATCTCCATGCTCAGTACATCCGAGGTGGTTGGAAGCTGTGCAACTGAAGCGCTGATCGCCTCGGTGACTTCCTCACGAATATCGATTCGATACAGTGAGATAACCCCGTTATCGCTGACCATGATGATCTCGCCAGTGCTTGTCTCACTCACAGGATTGTAGAATCCAAGGCATTTGATGTTGAGACCCTTAATCTTTGGGAGGTTGCGTGGCCGGCTATCTTTGTAATTGAAGTAGCAGTGTTGCTGACTTTCAGTGCTGATGATACAGTGCACTCCACGCGCATCGAGGTACACAGAACGAACTGCCGCTTGCTTTTCCTTGGCTTTGAGAATGTTCATCAGGTTGTCGCCTCTCGGATCTGGGAGCTCGTACACTGTGAACTCTGACTACTTCTTAAGCCTTCGTCTGTAGATAAGGTTGCTCTCACTGATGAGAATTAGTGTCTACTAACTCGCAGCATATCGCTTAATCTTCTCGTTACGAGGAATGCCACGCAGATCGACCGGCTAGAAGATAAACGGGTCGAAAGAAGTGGTAATCTTTGGCTCGAAGCCCACCTCATCGGCCTCTTCTTCTGGAGGAGGGTCTTCAGGCTCATCATTGCTGCGCGACTTGTCCTCTTCCTTTCTGCTTAGCCTATCCATTGGCAAATCAATATTCCCTCAATAGGAGGCGACACATGTTAGACATCATTTGTTCTGGAGCTTTGAGAATTCCTCCTTCATGCGTTGTTCCTTCTCCTTCTGTTACTGAAGTAGCCGTTCCTTTTCCTCGCCTTTCTCTTCCCGGGCTTTTTGGGTGGCAAGCTGTGCCTCCTATCGACGTTTTCGGTCGGCTTCGAGCTTGGCAGGATCCGATTCGAACTTTGCGAGATCCTCCTGGAAGTGGAGGAACTGTTGGGTAATCTGTACTTTCAGAATTTTCTTGAGGAAGCCCTTCACTTTTTCTCCGAGGGCACTCTTTTGAGTGGTTTTGACTTCCTCCACCGTAATTTCATCGAGATCATCGTGGTTGATATCCTTGATCTTGTAGGTACCGTCAACCTCCACCTCGTTGAGACTGTTCTGCGCAAGGCTCAGCTTGCTCTTTGCTTGGAAGTCCACCTCCAAATCAAACTCGTACAGGAGGTATTGCTTGCCCTTGCGAATGTTGACTTCAGCCTCAATATAATACTAAAGTACCTCAGCCTTGGGGAACCTCACCTTGGTGCTAGTGATTACCACATCACCGTCTTTTAGTTCAAGTGCGAGTAGCTTTTCCTCTATGAGCTTCTTCGCGACGTTGGTGTAGTTCTTCATCTACCAGTGCCAACTGTTGGGGTTCCAGATCGATCCGGCTGCCTGCTGCTTCTCCATTCGAGTTTAAATGTTGTTTATAGCCAAATACAATGAGCCGACGAGACCAGCTGACCAGAATAGTAATGGAAGCACCAGTGCTCAACCGCTTTCAGACTCGAGTGAAGCAACATATGAACAGATGCACCGTCGAGGTGAGTATGCTCTAATGCAGATGCAACAGTACTCCGAATGCGTGATGGTGAAGCAGATCATGACCGAAGAAAAGGAGTGTGAAGAGTCGTTTCGCCGACTCAAGGCTTGCATGAACAATCTCAAATGATTGGGGTGGCTGAACTCTCCTGAGAGCTATACTGAATTCGCCTATTAATCTGTATCTAGCCAGCCATGAGTAAACACTGGAAACCCAGCTCCAGACTAGCATTAAAATGAATGCCGTGTGCGAACAAACTGCAACTTGCTCATCGCTTTGCTTGGAGGTTGTCCTGCTGGGAGCTCTGTTCCCTTCGCTCCACGATTAACAGTGAGCACTGTAGAGGTCATTCACAACGACTGGCGCTTCTTTATTATTAAATATTATGCGCAGTAACGAACTAGAGGACCCCGAATCCACCGAACACCTGCTGCTATGGCTTAGTTCGGCTGCTAACTCTGCCTGTACACTCCGCTCGCTTGAGCAGCTCGAATAGTCATCGGCAGTGAGCGACCTGCTCAAGCTCATCGACCCTGATTTCTTCCCAGTTACTTAGCCAAGTGAATTGCTGGATGTCGGCAGGTGCGTAACAACGTTGGATCAGTACCTGCAGACGAGACTGGGCAAAACCGTGAAGACCCGCCACCGTAAGAAACTGATCCAAGAGTGCAATATGGGCGGCCTTCTGGGTCTGCTCCTGTACATGTGCGTGCATTGCCAGCACAGACAACGGTTCATTAGCGGCATTCTAGAACTACCCGCAGAGTCGCAGCGCCAACTGATGCACATTATAGAACACAGCGACAGCTGCATAGAAAACATTATGGAAATACGGTAGATTCTCGATAAGGTGGAATAGCTTTAAGGAGAAAATGATGAATTAAGAGCACAGCTTCGCCAGGAGAACACACGGAGCGAGGAACTGCAGGAACGGCTAGCAGTCGCATTGCTCGACTATCGCCAGCTTGAGGAGGAGTTCGATATGCTCAAGAAGTAGAAAACGGAAGTGCTCAGGGAACTTAACATTCAAGTCTTCGGGGAGTACCTTCAACTGTACAGGCTGTTGCAAGCAGAAAACGTAGAGCTTCTGGGAAATCTTCAGCAGTACGAACTGCGCAATATGCAGCTCGAACGGGACAAGTCTGGTTTCAAGGCAAAGATTATGGACGATGGAGAAATCATAAGCAACCTCAACGAATAGCTGTAGCGGGTCAAAGGGGTCTGTAAAACACTGCGACTCAGCAACTCCTTCTCATTGTTGGACACCGACCGCTCAGAGCACGGCAATGCACAGTTGGAATTCGACTACCATGTGCTCAAGTAGAATCGCATGCTCACGAACCTGGAGCTTTCTACGTCGACGTCTATTGGAGATCGATCAAAGCGTAACCTGTATGAATAGTGGACGGACACTCCGCTGTACCTTCGGATGAAGCATGAGCTGGATGAGGCGCAGGAACGATGTACGGGATTGGAGGAACTCGCTGAAACTCAGCGAAGAGTGTTGGAAGACTTCGAACAGTAGAGCGAATAACTATCCAACGAGAATAATTGGCTGCATGGGCAACTGACAGCACTGCGAGCACTCCACGAGGACTTTCAACAGGTAGTTTATAGTGAGTCTGATTGAGCTGATTGATACTCCGTACTAATAGACTTGGGGAACTTGCAGAATCGTATGTTCAATCACTTCTTTCCTTTTCGGTAGTCGTCCATGCACTCCGTGTACTTCTGGTTGGCTGCCTTTATCACCTTCTCGTTAAACTCTTCCAGCAGCTTCTCGTCGTTTAGTTACTATCTGTGAATGCGGTCCCAATCGAGGTCGTTGTGGAAGAAAGATACGAACAGCTCGCGGAGGCTCAGCAAAAATCTCCACATCGCTACTTCCAACTCGTCTTCGTCATCTGTCTGCTGCCCCGCACGCTGCACGGCCAAAGACATGTCCAGATACACGTGATTAGGGCGGTTGATGTACAGCTTAACAGGTGTTTCCGTCTAGCACAGGAAGTACTGCAGAGCGTAATTGATAAAGTCCTACTGGTGCTTCTCGAAATCGTAAACGTGCACCCCGATGGTGTTAAAGATGCGGTTCTCGGACAGTCGAACTGGTTGCTTGTAGAACAGTTGCTTGAGCTTACGGTCGATGGGGGTTACGGGTAACGGCCGCCCTCCAAAACTCTTGAAATTGAAGTTCGGCTACATAATTAGAGTAATGATTATACTGCGACTGCATAAGTGGAGGACGTATACATGGAGGGCAGATCAGTTCTTCAGAGATGAAGGTTCCGGCTTGGGTGGCTGTGGACCCATCGAAGTCTTAATGATGTATAGCAGGCTCAAACATACGACTAAAATTCCCGCTATTGCCATCCAGTTAAAGGACTGATGGTAGACTAGCACGTCGATGCTAAACGACAACATCACCAACAGGTAGTTGAAGGGCATAACCCTCGAAGCAGGGATGAGAAAGACAGCTCGGATGATGAACAACTGAGCCAGGTAGGCAAAGATAATGAGTAAGATCATTATCCAAACAAACCTCCAAGTTAGGGGTTCGTCATGAAGCAATGTGTTGCCTTGAGTGACCATAATCAGCCCGCTGGTGAGAGTCTGTCCAAGGTAGAAGTACTGCAGTACCATATCGTTGCTCACCACACTCCTCAGTAACCGAATCAGCACGATGCCGAGGCTATTAATGACTGCTCCGATCAGAACTACCAGACAGCACCACAGGTTGATGTCATCGTGCGTGCCGAATAGAAACTCAGGCTGTACGATGAACAGTATGCCGACAAAGCTGATGACAATCGCCACGAATGCCGACTTGTTAATGGTATTCTAGGATAGTTGGAATCGGTACGCCGACGACCAGCCACTCAGAGAACGGAGTCCATACTGGCACAGTCATCCACAGGGCATTGATGATGCTGATGCTTATGCAGTTTATTGCGCTGAAGAGCATATACATTGCGAGGGTTGAAAACAGGATGCGCAGCATTAGCAATCGAAAGGCCCGTGAATTTGGAGTGTAGAGTTTACTATCACTAAGCCACATCACCAGAGTACTCACTGCCGTCAGAGCTGCAGAATGGATGTAGAGCATGTGTGCCACGGTGATGTGTTGAGTCACTGATTTGGCGCACACCTGCATCAGGACAACGCAAAGGTTGCCAGCTGCTGCGTAGATGTAGGGTGTGTAGCTGTGCTGTCTCTCAAACTGAATAAAACAATTCAGGAGCCGCCTGAACTACATTGATTTATCACAGTTGATTAGGCATATCCTCGAAATTGGCACTCAGCTGATACATCTAAACAGATCGGCCAGACGCAATAATGAGGCTGTGCAGCCCATCACTAACGAACATCAACCAAAAAAACCGAAGCGATTTGCTGCCTTGACTATTTATTATGGAAGAAAATGGAAAATTGAGTCGAGGGTTATCCCTGGCAGAACTCAAGTAGACCAAAAGGGTCCAAGCCATAACGAAGGATGTTCGAGAACGGTTCGAAGCTAAATGGATGGAAGCCCACCACCAATCACTCCTGAACCGATAAGGAGAGGAGTTCCTGCGCACGAAGACCAGAGGTTTCTCGTATCGGCAGTCGAAGCAACTAGAGCTAGCTTAACTGGACTGGATGCTCTCCTCGATGTAAACCTTGCCAATCGATGAGCGTATTCGATTGGAAAAACGTCTGCAGAATAAGATAAGAGATTGCGAGTAGCAACTTCGCGGGTTGGTAGGACTACCCCCAATGTTCAAGAAACCCGTGAAGCGGCAACGTATCAAAACTGAAGCTGAAGCACAAAAGCGGTTGATTTCCCAGTTCACAAAGGAAGGCATTCTATCGAATCTATAACAGAGGTTGTCGAAGGCCTATAATATGGATTCGAATGTGGAGCATAGGAGGGTGAACAAGGAGAGCATGTTTGCTCATTCTATGGGCTGCAGGAGTGAGGATCGGCAAGAAAGGCATTAAGGACATACGAAGAAATAGCACGTCGTTTTCAATGGGTTGCATCTCCCTGAAATCCAATAAAATCGAAGGTCAGTCGGGCTTGCCAACCACAACGTTCTTTTGGAGAAGTATTCGCAGGATGTGCTGGCCATTAGCGATCGAATTTGTCAGTTGCCTTGTAATATGACACCAAAGAAACGAGTGGTTGTGGGCGATACCAACCCCATCCTCAAACCACACAAACGAAAGCAGTTGAGAATACCAGTCTAGAAGGATAATGGAATTCAGCATAAGCCAACCAAGTAGAAAAGTGTGAAGGTGGCCCAGAGAATCCAACTCTCAGGGTTCAACTGTTGGCGGAAAGAGGCTGCCGGGAAGCAGCAACCCCCAGAAGTTTCGTTACTTTGCTTGGACAGCAGTCAACAACGTTCCACAGTGCGCTAGCTTTCAGACCGAAATAGCAGCGACCTATACAGCTCGCTAGCTCGCTTCGAGCAGGTATATGCTGAACAAAGGCAATCGTAGAAAAATAGATCGCGCTACATCCCTGAAACCCTCTCACCACGCCACGAACGAATCCGTACGGAGCATTGAGCAATTCATGATGTCTTCTGCTTTTTTCTGATGGTCTCGCTATCCGATGACTTGTACTGGCTCTTCAGGATGTACTTACGGTTGGTTCGTTCGCTGCTCGGCTCGCATAGTTCCTCCATAGTCTTGCGAGCATGGGACTGATGTTACCACAACAACTACCTCTGGAATTTACAGCTAATGCCGCTTCTTCAGAAGCTCGCGCACATCACTACTCGAGATGTTACCCTCAGGTGCTTCCTCGAGTATCTTCAGAATGTGATAGCGAATTTTCTTCTGTTCGTCAATCAGATGGCTCACGTTACCTTTGAACTGTTCTTTGTCTTTGATGTGCTAGTTGAATATCAGGTCGTCGTCGCTATCGTCTTCCACCGGTTCTTCTTCGAGGGCTTGGCGATTGCGCTTCAGGTTCATCTTGGGTTCCTATCGATACATCATACATTTGTCATCCACTTGATCGCCCAGCTCAATGCTCTTGGATCCCTCGATGAAGGTGGTCGTGAGCCTATGCACTGGCTGGAACTCAACAAGACTGAACCGACTTAGCTCTCGAGTCTCCTTCTGATAGAATTCAAGGTAGCATTCACTCCCATCTTCAGCTGTCATCATCTTACAGGTATAGAGGTCAGGATTGCGCATGATGTCCTTCACATGGATGCGCTTGCTCTCCAGCATGTAGGTCTTGTGATGGTCAAGCATCCTAATTATTATAGATGTCTTGGAACCTCTGCTGCATAATATTCCAGTCTCTCGCATATCATCACCACCATGAATCGAGGCTCCTTTAAACTCTACAACTCGCTGTGCGAAACGGCATACAACTGGGGAGCATGCGGTCGCAGGCTTCTGCGTTCACCTATCGTCTACTATCAATACTCGCAGTACCATGCAATCTTAGTGAAGGCATCTTCTCATGAACTACTTCCCGCGTCTGGCATATGAACAACGGTTTGAGCGAGAATACCTCAGTTGGTCGGTGAGGCACGGCCAGAAAATAGTCTTAGCGATAGCGTTCGCTACCTTTGTTGGCCTGGTGGTACGGCATCCCATGGAACGTAGAACCTTAAATCAGAGAAACAGTGTAGCGATGTTCGCCACTCCGTGCATGTTCACCAACTACACCCCGAAACCCCCAAACAGAATTGATAGCTTATGCGCATACATCAGATTGTTCCACAGGTCGGAGCCCGCAACGATAGCTCGTTGGAGCTTCTTCACGTGGTTGTTGTTGTCCGCTGTAGCATTGATCCGATGGGTAGTGACTTCTCCCACCGGACCTAATATACAGCGTTGTGCGGGGCTTCGCTTCCACCACGAATCATTTAGATTATATGGACGTCAATCCGAAAGTTACACTTCTCGATGGCAACGAAATGCCGTTGCTGGGGGTTGGCACCATGAACTTCCGCCCAAACGATAAGACATTCAACCTCAACGACTTTCTGCTCAAGGCAGTGGAAACAGGGTTTCTTCATTTCGACCTCGCGAAGTTTTTTGAAAACGAACAGCAAATAGGTGACGCATTCAAACTCATCTTCGATCTGAAGAAACCAGTGTTGGATGATGATGGGCAGCCAGCGGAAAGTGGAGAGACAGAACCAACTTACCTCCGAGAGGACTTTTTCTTCTCCTTGAAAATGTACAACATCAAAGGCAAGAGCTTGATAGAGGAACTCAAAGCATCGCTAGCCAGTACATTCAATCACTAATGCAGATCTCAAACTGAACTATATTGATATGCTGATGCTTGACTATACCTGTAGCCCGACCAGTTCACCATCTCCACCTGCTTAGGGCGAAGAACCACCTGCTGGTAAGCCAGCTGAGCAACTCAACCACCTTCCATTACATTAGGTGTGGAAGCAAATGGAGTAGTGCAAAGGTTTAGGTTTGTGTAAATCCCTGGGAGTCTCAAACTTCTCACAGCAGAGTCTGATTAACTTGATTCCTTTCGTCAAACACCCTCCGACAGTAAACCAAGTAGAGTCCCATTGCTACCTCCCGAGAAAGAAGATGCTTAACTTCCTTAAGCGGTTTAAGATGGTGATGTCAGCTCATTGCCCACTTGCACGTGGCGGGAAAGACCAAAAAACAATTCTCGGGGACAAGGTCGATATCTTTGGAGAGGCAACTTTAAAAGCTCTTAGCGAGAAGTACTCGAAGACTCCCGCGCAGATTCTTCTAAACTACCAGATTTTCAGGGGAGTTGCGATCGTCCCGAAGACATAAAAACTCGATCATCTTCGAGATAACTTCAATGTGACTGACTTTGAACTACTTGAGGACGATGTTGAGCTGTTGGAGGCTCTCGACCAAAATGGGAAGGTCAGGGTATACCAACCCAAGCAGCTTCCTCAATGGAAAGGGCTGGATCCTCTCATATGATTCATAGCTGGCCATTATCTCTAACACTATTAAAACTAACACTCGCCAAAGTATGGAAGCTGCTAAAGAAGACCGGCTCCTAGATACTGACAGGCCTATTGAGCCACCTGTCTACCCTTCAATGCCAGATGACGTAACACTAGAAAGTAAGTGTAGAGCCAGGCCATGAGAATCGCTAATCTAAGAGAGGAATCGGTACTAGTACCAGCAGTGCCTCATCCACCGTTGCCGTATAATACTTATGGAGCAGACTCTCCACCGATAGTGGGTTAGTATCCTCCACCAGTTGGGATGCCAATCTACAGACCGTCAGTGCTGGTGGCAAACGAAGCATATGTCGAGTACGAACTGGCAAACTCGTCTTCCTTGCCGATAGTCGTGAGATGTCCTTACTGTGGATTCATCGGAAATACTATGGTAACAATTCGTGCAGGCAGCACCGTATGGGGATGGTGTCTAATCATGTTCTGCTTCACTGGTTGTTGCTGCGTTCCGTTCTGTATCGACAGCTGTCAAGCTCGGGTGCATTCCTGCCAATCATGCCAAGCAGAAATCGGAGTCTACGAACCCCCAATGTGCTGATTAACCATGCATTTTGCCAGCCTCACAGATATTCATCCATAACACAAAGTTCGAACGTTATTCGGAAATCATAGTTAGCACATACCTTCCAAAGCACTTCGGCGTTCGGATTGATACTCCAATTCTCAACCACCATCAGTAGCCAATGGCCTATAATACATTGAACAATGAACGAGTCCAACAACAATCTGGCAGCAAAACCATCGACCGACTACCCACCCATCCCTGAAGTAAGTGAAGCGTTAATAATCAGTCTCATTTTCAGGCAGAGGCTCAATTTTCCATGGGAGTACCATCCATGATGGTTCCGGATCATGCTTCTGCACCACCACCTTACTATAACCATGCTGCACAGTTACCAATCGGCAGACCAGTGGAAATGGGGCATCAACAGATTGTAATGGGTCAGCCAATCTCACAACCAACTCTAGTGGTAATGGCCTCTGCATACCTTCCCAGTCAGGCTATCAACATCTCACCTTTGCCTGTTGTTGCAAGGTGCCCTTTTTGCAGCCGCACTGGCCACACGTTAGTAACATCACGCCCAGGCAGGACAGTCTGGTCATGGTGCCTCATCCTCTGGTGCTTCACTGGTTGCTGCTGTATCCCATTCTGTATTGACAGTTGCCAAGCTCGAGTGCATCATTGTCAAGCATGCCAAGCTGAACTCGGGGTTTATGAGCCCCCGATGTGTCCGTGATTATTTGACCACCTCATTCGATCTCAAACCAATGAATTCCGTTACAATCACTTAATGATGTATAATAACACTGAATGTCAAAGCCATGGTTCACGGGACCACCGGTAATGAAATCAGTCTGCCCACTGCCATAACTGTCAAGTAAGGGAAGGGCTCCTCCCAGTTCGAAGGTAGTTGCTGACCCAAGCCGTTTGAAGATGTTGATGAACATCTCAGCAATAGTGCCGCATACAAAAACGTTAAATTTCAGTGAGTAAACTAAAAAGCTCGGTAGGTCCTGTGGTGGAGATTCCCTCCATACCGGTTGATTCGATAGAAAGTGTGATTTCTTCGCTCTGTGCTTATAGTCAGCAAGCTTCCCGTGGAAGGATGAGAAACACCTCAAATATTATTATCCACTGTGGAAGACAGTGCGTACTTCTCAAGAGGATTACGTACATGAGGTTAAAGCGAAGCCAGCAATCGTCTTGATGTTGTGCACCTGCATCAAGCTCCAAGAACCCGATGCAACTGCCGATTTGATTGCTGACCACAGAAATTTTCATAGACCATCTAAAGATGTTCCTGGATGGCAGAGTCAGGTCGATCTAAGTGCCGAAATAAATTTTAACCATCCTATTAAGCTCTGTTGCACCCATATCTTATTAAATTTTCTTTGAAAAACCCACGAAAACAATGTCCGTACGCACCTCATCTTACCTCAGGTTCATCTCAATGGAAGGCCCGTCTCTCCAGGCTTCACAAACGGCTACCCAGGTGCTGTTCAAGGATATGGCGCAGGGCTCGGAGGAGTCGGCTATGGCTCAACCATCGGAGGTGCTTATGGATCAAGTCTCGGAGGAGTCGCCGTTGGAGGCTACCCCGTCGGAGGTGCAGTTGGTTATGGATCAGGACTCGGAGGAGTCGCTGTCGGAGGATATCCAGTTGGAGCTACCACCACTACAGTTTCTGGACTTGGTGCTGGCTATGGCGCAGGTTATGGTGCTGGCTACGGATCTGGTTATGGAGTTGGAGGAGTCGCTACCACTGTTATCGCTGAACCCGCTCCCGTTGGTAAAAAATTAATTCACTCAGGAGGTTCTCGCTTCGAATACGTTCCCTACAACAAGACCGTTATGGATTATGAGACCAGGGAGTACGCTGAGATGGTGCCTCGTCAACGCACTGTGACTGAATATCAGGAACGACGCTATGTTGAGACCATCCCCAGGGAGGTCGTCACCACCGACTACTATGCCATCGAGCATCGAAGGAACTACGTTCCTCAGGTCACCGCTGAGGCCATTGTTGAGACTACCCCAGTCGAGCGAATTGTTCAGCGAACTGAATACATCCCAGTCGAAAAGTACGCAAACAAAATTAAATCAGGACCGTCGTGCATTATCCTCAGCAAGAAACAGTCCAGACCGTGCAGACCGTCATGCAACAACCTCAAGTTGTGACCACTGGATACACCACTGGCGGCTACGGTGCAGGTTATGGTGCTGGTTATGGTTCCACCATCGGTGGAGGCTACCAAACTGGCTACGCTGTTGGTGCCCCCGTCGGTGCCCTCACCGGATCCAGGCTCGCTCTCGGAGGCGCTGTCGTTTCGCCTGCTGTCACTACCAGCATCGTCTCCCCCGCTGTCGGATATTCCACTGGATACGCCACTGGAGTCCCCACCGCTGGCTACACTACTACCCAGACCGTCGCAGGAGGTTATGGATCTGGATTCGGAACTGGTTATGCTACCCCTGCCGTTGGATATACCACTGGAGGCTATGGACAAACTGTCGGAGGTGCCTACGGAGTTGGAGGAGGCTACGGTGCCCAAACTGTCGGTTATGGCGCTCAGACCGTTGGATACGGAGGACAAACTGTTGGCTATGGCGTCCAGCCCGGCTACGGTGTCCAAAGCGTCGGCTATGGTGCCCAGCCAGCTGGCTTCTACTGATCGACTCCATCAGCAGATATTAACCCTTAATTCATTACTCATGCTTGTAGTCGATAACGATCTTCCCGTTATGTTTTTTGTCTTGCATTCTTTGATGTGCATCGATGAAAGGCTTCGCTTCATTTTTGCTCCAATCCATCGTCGTAATGGAGTCAATCTTCAGCTTTAAACGGCCGCTGTCGAAATGAGGCAGAACTTACTAGCTGAAGCCCTTGATCAACTATGCTTTGTAGTCGTTTGAACGGGATTTTAATGTTGTTCCCACCAGTGAAATTCTTTTTCGAAGTATTGCTGCGAGATCCATCTGTTCAAGCTTGCTGCCAGTCTGTAGACTGTATAGAACCCAGGTTGAATCGGTCCCCAACAGTTCGAGATTTTGCTTGAAATGTGCTGAGCATATGCTATCCAGCAGCAAATCATATCCACGATTGTCAATGAGCTTCATCAGTTGTTCATGCCAAACGGCATTGTCTTTCCAAAATACGCCGCCCTTCGCTCCTAGCTTCACACACTCTTCGATCTGTTACTGTCGGGTGACTATTACGTAGGGATTGGCTTGGAATAAGCTGCAGATTTGAATGGCAGCACTTCCCACCGAACCCGATGCAGCATTGATCGCTACGTTCATATCAGCACGGATTTTGCCAATACGTAAGATCTGATAGGCGGTGAGCCACGCTTCAGTTATCGCCGCTGCCTCAGTGTACTTTAACTTCTGCGGCATTTTCATCACCTGTGAACGCTTGACTTTCAGGTACTGGCCATAGCCACCACCAGATACCAACGCCATTCCATCAAACAATTTTTCCCTATCGTAACTCAAAACTGTACCCTCCTGGACTGTACACCTCTCCAACTGCTTCCAACCCCAGATATCCTTCGTCTTCATTTTTGGGGTTCACTGGATACTTTCCTTGCCTTTGCAGCACTTCCGCAGGGTTAATGCCAGTGGCCATAACCTTTATGTAGACCTCATCAGCTGCAGGTTTCTATTTGAACCCAATCATACCTGGAGCGGTCTCTCATCAACGAACATCTTGTCGGGAGAGCCTGTTCGGAAATTGATGAATTTGGTTTTCGTGAGTCCCTGCAGTATGTTCTTGTACATTCACCAATGAAAATATAGAGAGGTTTGGCAACGGTTAACCAGCCGAAAATTAAGCAGTATTGGAACATCACCGAAACAGTATTATTTGGTCGACGATGGAAACATTCGAATCGGCGAAAGTGCTTGCTCCCCATCAACAAAAACCCTACGTTGAGTTTGGGCCAAGAGAGTTCAGGAGGTTTGTGCTTGCGTTAGGGCTTCTCACGGGGTTACTTGCACTCTGCATCTTTGGAAGTACATGCTATTGTGAACTCAGTGATTGCCTACGGATACGCGCGCTTTCACAACCTATGGAATGGGATTGGGTCGCTCGGCCTTGTCTCGTTTCTATTGCTATGTGGACTTATGTTGCTAGTGGCAGTGGGAAGTTTTGTGGGTCTCATTGGTAATGCCGACATCTAAAGTTAGGTGCCTACCGAAACAGACAGCATCTAATGTGCATCTACGCCTTTATCACAGGCATTGGGTTTGCACTGTTCCTCGCTCTGGCAATCACCACTATTGTGCATGTACCCACCTACTTCGACCCTTCTAACGATAGCAAATGCACAAAAATTGACACGTTCCAACGTTTCCAGCAGTACAACTAGGCAGCTATGAACTCTATCTGTAACACATGTCCCTGCTACTTCGCGAATATCGTGAACAATCAAATCTATAGCTTGGCAGGTAGAATTCGGTGGAAACTAACGTAGAACAGGCATATTTGCAGTCCGTAGCGGCACCGTTGTATAGCATAACGAATGCAACCAACCCTGTCAATGCTCAAGACTGTGCTGCGTGGGACCGATCGAGCTATCTCACCGGCCAACTGCCGATGGCTGAAATGGAAAATAAGATGCTTTGTACGGGATGGTGTTCCAATACTAGCTCGCTGTACTTCCGCTTTTCCAATGTTAATCGAGGTAAACCCGTGGGGACCTGCTATCTCGAGGTCTCCAAGTACGTTGAGTACTACTCGCGAATAGGTTTTGTGCTGGCATTCGCGTTCACAGCTCTCTACGCATTGTCATTGATGAGCACACTTGTCTACCTGTTCGGTCGTAGCCATAGCTTTGTGATGAAGTATAGTGAAAACACCAGCCACAACATGACTCAGCAGCAAAACCCTCATGAATCAGCATTCATGAGTGGTCCTCAATACGGTCAGCAACAATACTCCCAACCACCACCACAGTATACCCCGACTCCGTTCATCACTCCAGTCAATGCCCAGCCAGCCAACACTTACACCATCCGATGATCGAGTTCTTTTCTGTATCGAATACTCAATGAAATATCATCTTCGTTGGTACTTCAACTGCTCCTCGATGAGCTGCCGGATGAGTTCCTGCTGTTAGGGGACAGCTGTTTGGATGGTAGCTATGTCAGTTGGGAAGTATTTGCAGCGTTGGCTAAGATTTAGCTTGAGCCCTTCTTCTTCTTGCCGAATGTTCTTCACAGTCCGAAGCGGTATGTACCACTCTACTTCTCTCTTCTTGAAGCTCAGCACGACGAGGAAATTGTCCAGCACAGCTAACAGTTGGCTGGTACTTTCTAACATGAAGGCCTGGAGGAAATAACTGCTTGCAAAACGCCCTTCCTTCATGACCTGAAGCAAATTGTTGATTTCAGCATCGATGATGATGAATTCCTTCAGCTCGGAATTTCTCCCGTAGAAGACTCGAGGGCATCGCATACGGTTCTCGTTAGGTTTATCCTCGAAGTAGAGAGCAGTATTCTTTATTCCCTCGGTGGTGTCGGCAGCGAAGTCTAGCACTCCTGTCACCGGCTTAACAATGATGCCAACGAGGCCTTGTGCAGTTCCGCGGAAGAATCCCACGACTCCGTCTTTCTTAGCCTCCTAATACGGTCGGAGGAAGATGCTGTATAATGACGATTATTTACCCTGTCATGCCTTCTTTGAAACCTGAGTAGATTGCCTTGGCACCCTTCTCTAGACCTTGAATGATATTCTTCGGTTTCTTCATTTTTTGAGTTTCTCGCATAGCCTCGAAATTCTTATCAAAGGCCAACAACGACAACCCTGAGGAAATGGTCCCAGTAATCTTGGATACTGAGTTGAACGCTCCTCCGACGGTATGAGCGACTAGCGAATGAGCCCCTTGAACAATTCCCAATCCTCCCTCTAATGGACCTTTAACAAACCCTTCTGCTGGTTTCTCCACGAGATCTGACAGGCCAGCCGCGATGTTTGTGAACAGACTAGCGGGATTGCCGATTGCGTTGAATGAACCAAACAGCTTGTAGATCTCCATGATGATGTTCTTCTTGTAAAGCATCATTAGCTTTTGGCTGAGACCTGCTGGCGAATCGAAGCAGCCCTTGAGTTGGATTCCTCGGAGCCTGATAGGAGCCTCATCAATATTCGCAACGACAACTCCAAATCCCTTGAGGACCATTTATACCATGATGAATTGTTTCTGGCCGTTATCGGGTGGCTTCAACTGTGCTGAGATGTCTAAGTCGATGGGCGATATGCGAATCTCATCAATATAGATTGGGACGGCAACGGCTTCGACCTTGATCTATCTCCACTGATTCTCATCATGACGCACAACGAAGTACTCTTCCTACTTGGTGTTCAGAGCAATGGAGAACTACCTTGTCAGTTCCAGGATAAGTTTGATGAATAGCTCGGATACTCGGACGGTGAGTGGGTTAATTTCGAGTGCTACTTCCGACAGCAAGATGGATCGGGTCGACTCCATATTCCGTTTGATCAGAAGGTTGATGATGTTGCGAGGATTCTCCTTCGCCATAAACTGCTTGAATTTGGATGGGGTGACTACCACTGGCATCGTCAGCAAATGCGGGTAGTTTTGATCGATCTGCAGGAATCTCAATCGCAACTGATAAACCTGCTCAAGAGTACCTGCCTGGTTCACAAATTCGAGATCTAAAAGTGTGACGTTGAAGGCTTCGTAAGGCCGGGAGATGGTGCCATGGTTGAGTACCAACGACAATGAGACAGTAGCAATTTTAACTCCGAGAGTGCTGAGCACTTAGTTCTTCTTGTCTTCCTCTTCTGTTGTCTTCGATCGAACTTCGATCGTACGTCGATCACCAATGATCACCACTGTTACTGTCACGAACAACACTGTCTTGTCTTATTGAGGAAATTCCACTCGCTTTTTCATTCCGACCCTATCAGGGTTGATTTCCACGAATTTTGTGACCGTATTGCCTTCGTGATGTAGCCTCACCTCTAGGTTGTGGTTCATCTCAGGATCCCTCCAGGAGAAGGCTATCATTCGGCTAGGTCCTACCTTCTCGTCGAGTATGGGTACCTCCACGACTATTTCTTTGGTGCGGTTACGAATTAGGTAGGGTATCTCTTCAGGCGCTTGCAGCGAGACCACCATCATGACGAACCCATCGACGATTTGGGTGTCCAGTTTGATGAACACCTTGCTGTCGAGTTCGTTGCTCAGCACGTAGAAATTTACTGTGCCGAGATTATCAATTTGAATTGGACTGCTTGGTTGTGTATTTGGTAGTTTAAACCTCAGGCTCCGACTTTTCCCTCTTCGGTACTCGAGAATCTGCCGTTCATTTGGCTCGAGGATCATTGTATCAGTTATATCTCCTTCCTGCCTCATAGTGAGGGTCTGCTCGGTTCTGTTTACGAGAATCTGTCGTGGGAGAACCCTGATTTCCTTGCATAGCAGTGAAAAGTTTTTATGCATTTGTTTGATACTGACAACCACGGCAAGCTACACCGCCCTGTCCATATCCTTGTCGGTCGGGTTCTTTTGGAGTGGAAGTTCAACCTCACTGCTATTCAAACCACCGATAAATATCTTATCGGATTTGAAATCGGGAGTTGCTTTGGGAGCCAGCTTAATGTAGTTGTTTGCTTCATAGCCTATGATCACCAACCGCTGATCATGCTTACTTTCCTCCTTGCTGTTCTCTATTTGGCCTGCAATGCGTTTGGAGTGCTAACCTTTAGCCTTGGTCACACTGTACACCAGATAGTCGTAGGGACACTCGTTAATGATGTACGCTTGACAGAAGAATGCAATTTGAATGGTGTGGCTATCCTCGTCTCTGGTCACCAAGGCCTTCACCACAAGCTCGTTGTTTAGGGTATCCTTCAGCATCAACTCCACTTCCTTTTCGACATTTTGCGCGACTGACACTTAGTGGCTCCAAAAACAATTGGGCAGGCTCACCTTCATGCGTATTTCCTCTCCCTTGGCATGAGAATGTATCTCGTACTCCTGCTGGCTCTTTAGTTATTTGTTTGCGGTTGTCTTGTTGTGGAATATGACTTGCATCTGGAGTGGCTTCGGTAGGCAATTGATCAGTTTGAGTGGGCTGTACAAGTAATAGTTTCGTAGCATCATTTCCCCAACCTACTATTCGCACTTCACGATGTTGTAATGGTACTTGTTCTTGCAGTGCACGTGTGTGACGACGTACATGTCTTCCTTGATGATTGGTGAACTCACATATTCAACTTTACCAGGGACTGCGACAAAGAACTGGCTATCGTTGGATAGTGGAGCCTATTCACCTGGTTTCAGCTGCATCTAGAACTTACCTGATTTCACCACAAGATCCTTCGTGGTGCAGTTTGTGATAGTCTCACCCACCACCCGAATGAGCCTATTGAGGCGTTCCACCAGACACTCGACTATAAAATTGGTCGATCCGATTCTTCGTTTGGCAAACCCGTCGATGAGCACAGAATAGACTGCATTATTGATGCGAATCTTGATATCTCGGAGGTTGGAGGGAATATCGATACTGCGTCTGGTTCTCGGCGCCATTGTTCGAACAGCACGAACCACTTCCTTCTGTTGCATCCTGTTGCGGTCAAAGGCAGTGGCACGGTTTGTTGTCCTAGGTGCTGCTGCAGTATTGAAACTCGAGATTGAATGATCAGTAGCTCCCTCCAGGATAATATCAATTTCCTCGAAGGTTAGATTATCGATTACGTAAGGTGATACCTCAAGCTCTTCGGCCTACTGCTAGTTCTGGACATGCAGCTCTGTTCGCCTTAACAGTAGATCCTGCTTCTTTAACTCGCTTAAGACTTCAGCAAGGGATGTCAGGAACTGACTGGACACGTTGATGTTCAGCTTTTCCAGCAGTGGGTCGTTACCACATTCCACACCAATTGTCGTTTCCATGCCACGTTCCTTCCTGGTGCTCACGTACTCTACAGTGAAGCTGTTCTTCTCGAGGATGGGCTCCCATTTGGAGGAACGAGGATTGAAG
>ERZ724508.230-NODE-230-length-40908-cov-4.777862_pt1 | contig 40908 bp, 63 predicted proteins | sample MGYA00376041_ERZ724508 | MGnify/ENA primary metagenome ERZ724508 (study PRJEB28724, sample SAMN07190887) | wastewater metagenome | isolation source: effluent of sewage treatment plant in Hong Hong | place: USA: Christiansburg, Virginia | collected 2016-03-01 ...
ACTTGACCATCTGCTTAGACTCGCCACTCACCCTCCTTATCTGCTCAAGTAGCTCCTGCTCATAGAAAACAGTTCGCTCATGCTTTACATTTTCAAGTAACCTTAGCTTTTGCACTAAATGGTCAAATTCTTGTGATAGCTACCCTAGTGCTTCATCCTTCAAGAACAGCTGGTTCTAAAGCTCAGCAATTCTCCGACCCCTACTTTCTAACTGTCCATTGAGGTAATCTATCTGTATGGAGAGTTGGTTCACCTTCCAAGGTTGCTAGGTGGAACTGTCCATACTGAATAGTTTCTGTGATCGAGAGGATTTGAGTTCGTATCTGTCGCTGTTTGCCACTTGGCTGTATCTGTTGGAGTTTCGGCTGAGACTACGACCTAACCCAGCAGAACCATTGAAGCAGCGACCATCAGTCGTAGCCTGCAGTGATTTCATCCTTTCGCAGGCCAATCTCCACTAGTATTTGATTTCCTGGAATTTCAGGTTGGCTGTTGCTTCAGACTTCTGAAGCAAGCGGTTATTCTCTTTGAGCAGTTCGCATTCTTTTCGGAGGAACTCCAATTCAAGGAGAAGATGGGTGTGGTTAGCTGGATTGTTATCTATCCTCAACTCCAATAATTCCCTTATCGTGGTGAATAGCCACTCAAAGAGATGCTGGGGTGTCATCATCCTGTGAACATCGACTGGCGGAAGGCCAAACTGCTCAATGAGAAGCTGCACTTCTTTACTATAGCGGACAAGCAGGCCTTCGGAAAGGTTATGGTCATCGTTGAAGGGCAAATCTTGCGGTACTGGTGGTCCTGTCAGTGGCTTGATCTGCAGATCGAATTGTTGTCGTTCAAACTCCCAATCGGGCCGAAAACTATAAGGGTCATTAGACATGCTTTGACTGCTCACGGGTTCGTTCGGATGAGCTAGTTTCCTCGTCTGGATGGCTGGTCGGTTATGTTCCAGCTGAGCCCTAGTTCTCTTCGCTATTCTGTCTTGAAACATTTAAAATATAATCGGCGGAGGAAAGGGCTAATTAGATTCATACTCAACATTGCACTATAAGATCGATCTTCCAGAAATCTAGTGATTGTTTCTACAAAGTTTATGTGGTTATCGAATCATTTGTCGTCGAGCTTGATAATAGTCTTCAGCAGGACGATAATTGGTGACTTGATGTCGTAGCCGCAGACACCGATGTATTCCGCCATGAGCCGACGGCATTGGTCGCAATCGTCGAACAGAGTCTCATCACACTCTTCCTGAACCGTCTCGACATGTTGGGAAATATCGACTTTGCTTATGCGTTCACCGATGTTTGTGGTTGACGATGTAGAGTCTTCCTGTTTCTTTAGGCGATCGCGACTTCGGCTTCGGCTGCGATTCCTCGATCTATTGCCATCATCGAAGGTCAGCCTCATATCGCTCTCCATACCTCTGCTTCCTTCGAACATCTTCTCGAGCTCTTCTGCCTGTCGCCGGTTGGGGCAGCTCTCTAGATGAGGACGCAACTCCTCATTCCGAACAATATGCTTCGTGTTATAGGGACAGTGACTGAACTGGAGCCGCATCTTCTTACCATCCTTGCACCTCATCACATGGAAATCCAACTTCTCAGCGATGAAGCGGTGAGATCTGTTATAAGGACAGGTTGCCATCTATGCCATCTTTTGGTTGCTCGTAGATTATCGAATACTAAAAAGAATCATCAATGCTGGGGGTATCCTACGGACTTTACCAAACTCCGGAAGAAGTTATTGAATAGCCAATACACCGAACATTCTTCATTTATAATCGATGCTAAAGAAGAAAGTTCAAGGGTTCCGAAATCACAAGCTGCTACGCAAGCATACGCTCACTGATGCAGCTGAGCGACCTCGCCTGTCTAAGCAGGACCAGCTTCAAGCTGTCCTTCGGATCTGCCGGAGCGGGCATACTGAAGAAGTAAACCCACCAAACTAGCTTAGGAGGAGACCTACGAGGATCGGTTACACGATCAAAAGATCGCTGACGATTTGTAGAAGTCTATGGAAGTGGAGTACCCCGACCGCGAGCCTAGTTGCAATAACAATTTGGTAGGTGCTCAAGCTGTAGCTGACTTCTACCGGCATTACAAACGTCTGGAAAGGATTAAGGATCAGAACGCAACTGAGAAGATCCGGTCGAGTCTATATACATCTGTGCTTGATAAATGTAACGAACAGAAGATCCTTCCTTCGAAGGTAGGGTTAGTGAAGTACGACGGCAAAGCCGATGAGGTCAGACTCGGGCATTCACGTTATGGTAGAAAGTACCTGTCTGCGTTGTCGGAGGGGTTGAAGGAAGCCAACATCACGAGCTGCCACCTCAACTCCAATCGGATAAACCATCAGACACTGGAGATGCTGTCCCCGAACTTCCCTCGGAGCCTGGTGTCCATGCGGTTGCAAAACAACGAGATAGGCGGAAGAGGAATCGAAGCCTTTCACAGGTTTCTCAAAGAGGACATCAAATTGGTTGAACTGGACCTGTCCAACAATAACTTGACTGATGCTGGAACCACGACCCTCTGTAGTACCCTCCAGAACCATCAGCGCATACGAATCCTGAACTTAAGTCGGAACTGCATTACTTGTCGGTCTGCTGTGCATCTATCTTCGCTAATTCAAAGTGGCAGTTTCGAGGAAATATACCTGCAATGGAACAGAATCCGCTGTCATGGTGGGAAGGAGATCCTCACAGCTCTCACTCCCAGTCTTTCTGTAAGGGTCTTTGACCTCAGCTGGAATATGATCGGTGGCAGCATAGAGAGTTGTGAGGCATTATGCAACCTTATCCGGTCAAATAGTGAGTTGGTTCACTGCGACCTCAGCGGTAACTCTTTCACTTTAGAGGAGAGTAGACTGGTTTCAGAAACACTCCACCATAACAGCACCATTTATGGTTTCCATTTTAAAGGTAATTTCGGCCACATCGATTCGATAGGAAACTTAATCGTAGAGGAAGGAGCATATGCACGAGACTACAGAGATGTGTGCATCCACAACAAAATCGAGAGCTGTCAACTGCGGCAGCACGCTCGCAAAGACCTTTGCGAAACACCTTTACGTGACTGCTGCTGGATTTGCGAGGGCTGGCTGTAAAAATAAATAACTTTTGAATCAACCTGTGAACCCAACCTCGACTTATGGGTACACTTTAGTTTTGAGGGTTATCAATCGCGCTACCTCGGTCGTATCAATGAACGAACCCACCAATTCAAGTGTATGGTGCCACCCCGAAAGGTTTATTTCTTCTTCACCTACAATGAATAGCAAGTGACCTCTCCAACTCACGAATCAGTGTGTCTTTATGACAACAGTCTCATAAGAGGACTGGAACTTGCAGGACAGCATATGGATTGCCATGTGGAGGATAGGAATGTCTTCTTTGAAGGCGGTCTCGGCAAGATTATAGATAGCCAGTATAAGATTCTCATTGATGTTAGGCCGCGTGAGACGTTGGCTACATTTCAGCGTGAGGAATGCCAAATACCTATGAAACCTCACCATTCCAATTCCAACAACGAGCCTTAAGAGAACATGCTGGAAGCATTTGAAGCTGACTGGCAACTGATGAGAATACACAGCCTTCTTGCAAACGAGCAGGCTATGCGGATTAGGGATACACTCTTCAATAGTCACTTACTGGTGAGACAGTTCTACCGCTATTACAGCTGCCTCTGCTCAACTGATCCCAACGGATTCTTTATGGATCAAGAAGCATTGAGGTTGTTCCTCACCTAAAGCTCACTGTTGGACGATGAGCTGACGTTCGAGGATGTCATTGATTGTCTCAAGCAAGTAATCCATGCTTCTCAGAAAGACCTTGATGGGATGAGCTACCCCTACGACGCTGTAACATGCTTCAGATTGCTGGAATTATTGGTCAGGATTGCTCCGCTTAAGTATTCTCAGTACGATCACTGCTAGGCCCTAGAATTATTACTTCTTGGGCTAAAAAAACGGCAGAGCTGCACGCTGGAGCCTCATGAAAAGTTCCGAAGAAACCTCTATCGACCAGAACAGTGTGATAGTTTGCTTCGCCGAAGCAAAACCATCCTCGAGCAACTCTTCTTCGAGAATTGTTCGTCATATTGGCGACTCGGCGAGAAGAAATTTATCTACTTCGAAGACTTTAAGGACATTTTCGATAGAAACGGCACTACTGACAAGTACGAACTTAGCGTGAAACAACTTCGTCTGGCTTTCTTTTATGCTAAGCAGCAACCCATCAACTACTATGAGACGGATGGCTTTCGCAGACTGTATCTCGGGGAATTCGCAGAGGCACTCGGTCGGGCAGCATGGCTCTCCGACTGTGAGGCATACAGATAGAACCATTTGATAGGCCTCCAGCAGAAGGTCGCTAACATCGTTGAAAGCGTGACTCAAGGCTGATGTGACACTTTTCTAGTTTTTCATGTTAAAACAACAGGTCTCACCGACTGAGTATATTGTAGCTATGGTGGACAGTCACTGAATAGTCCTGAACCGCTGGTGGAACCGGGTATACTTGCCTTCGATGGTATACTTGCCCAATAGTTAGCGTAACTCGCTATACTTCTCATGACTTTCAAATGAAACGCCTGGGATGGAGTGTCTGTTGGTTGGCCGCTGTAGCGGTTAGAGAGTACAGCTTCTATCGATGGTTCCCAAAAGACGAGCTTCACGCAATTTTCGTCTTCGCTTTCGTTTGTCCTTCAGCAGCTGCTTGGAGCTTTCCTGGATCATTCCGGCAAAGTAGTCTAGTTTGGGCATTTCCGATAGGTTCATTTAGCGAACTCGGCTGATAAATGAACGGGCTCTTCGTTTTGCCAGTCGATCATTAATTGCTGTGAACTCCCGACATTCCTATCTACGCTTTGCAACATCAATAAGCATTGATCGGCTTACCCTTGGACGCCTTTGTATTGTTGCAAAGGGTTACACCTTCGACGTGCTCTTCAATTACTCTAACTTGCTCCATCCCGCAGTATGTGAGTAGTCATCTAGCAACGGATCGTTTCTCTCGATGATATGGATGATACGTTTCGGAACGAACCCCATTGTCTAATCGTAGCTATTGACCTTGAGGAAGCGAGTCGGCTTGGGATCGCCTTTCCGCATTTTTACATTTATATTCGACAAGCAATGCATAATCAACAGGGTTCGTCTACCAACACAAATAGTCAGCAAACACAGCAAAAAACACTCAACCAACAGCAACCTTCGCCACAAGAATACTACCACCAGCAGATGATGTACCAGCAGTACGTGATCCAACAACAACAACAGCAGTATTACGCAAGCATGCAGTATCACCAGCAACAACAGCAGCAGCCATACCCAATGGGATACCAGCCACATCAGCAACAGTACGGGCAACCGCACTACCAAACACAGTACAGGTTCACCGGACAACAGCAACAAGATGCAAATAACCAAAGGAAAGGGTATGTGCAGGGTTCGCGCGGGCAAACCCATCAGCAAAGCCCCCAAAAGGATCGGTCACCGATGAAGAAGCCTCAAATCAGCAGCGCGAAGAAGCATGAGTCAGAATCAGAGGATTCCGTGAGTTTGGAAGATGAAGAGCGCAAAGTGAAGATAATTGCCACTGCCGATAGTCCTGAGGAAATCCGAAAATGGTTAGAATCGAGGAAACGAAATTATCCAACGAGAAAACGCATACAGGAAAAGTCGCAGAGATTGCATGAACAGTAAGAGGCTGGACAGCCTACACAGCAGTAATTGAGCAGGCTAGAAATTAAGCTGAGGAAACAAATTCAGTTCAGTAGCTGCACAGGCAAGAGCATTGAAATGAAGGCCAGAAACCTTGATATCATCCGCAACATCATCACTGAGCCTGCACGTCGGACCAAACCCATTAAGAAAAGAGAGAGCTCTGGTTACCCTCAACGAACTGCCCGATCTCGCTACGATGAGCATCGCCGAGAGGGAGGGGATAAGTAACCTGAAGTGGATCGAGCCGAACCACCTAAAGACTACGAAGAACCATTAGAATTACCCATTGCCGCAACCCCTGACAGCAAACCTGAAGTTGACAAGGTGGACTGTATGATCCAAAATCTGAAGGTTAGGCGCTAGGAGTAACGCCAAGCCGCTGAACGGATGTTCAACTACAAATAGAACTCCAGCAACTATCGCTATATGAAAAACACTCTCACCGCCAATATGGTGCTGGAAGATGTCTTCAAGGAGAACTGCTACTTGTTGCAGGCTATTCGTTACATCGTCAAACACGACTTTCTTGAACAGGAAGACGAAAGGCCCATTGTCCAGCCCCCAAGCGAACACTCCGAGCACGATTCGCAGGACGAGCCAATAGAGCTGCAGGAAGTGTCTCTGGAAGATGGCGAGTTGGAATAGGGTGAATTCGCATAGTGATACCCCCTCGTTATATTTTATTGAGATGAGCTTACGCAAACGTCCCGCACCATTGAAGGAGCACTCCTAGCCGCAACCTCCAAGCCGTATCGCTGAAGCAATCAACCAACGGCTGCAACAGTACCTCGAAGCAAAAGACTTCCACTTCGCATCACTCGGCGACAACGCTATAGTGATGCGTAAACGAGTGATCGTTTAGGAGCATCCCACCCACCTAAACATCAGTCGGATAGTGCCACCGCAGTAGCACCACAAGCGCAGCTCAATCAGTCATCACGAGCATAGCCATCGCGACAACTACAGCATGCTGCCGCGGCAGATCAGAAGTAACCACCGTTGGAAGCTCAGACGAAATTTAGTCATTGAAGGTCACCATCCAGTCCCATGAACTCAGGAACAGCCAGGACCGACAGCTGATGGAGAAGCATACCACGCATGAAAGTGTGCAGAACTATGTGCAATACAGCAAGATTCGGGCGTCAGCACTCCGTCAAAGTAGTATACTTGCGACTGGAGGGGTAGACAAACTCATAGCTGGCCGAATCGATAAACAAGAAAAGTAGGTACGGCTCCCTCCTCTTATCGAGGTGAAGTCGTTGGCACCTTATGAAGGATCAGTATTGCTAGGCATTAAAGTCCCCGAGAGCATTCGTAGCGAGATCGCCAAGAGCCAGCATCATCAGCAACCTCGCAGGTTCAGCAAGAAGTTGTTGGACGACCGCACGAGAACCAAGATTCACTCTTCGAACAACCTCAAGCTCAAGTATGAGGAGGAGATGAAAGATCTGCTGGACTACCGCGAGAAGAACAAGAGGAATTTCAACGATAGGTTTTACGAGCTACAGGAGCTCATCAACGAGCAGGTTCGCAAGTAGACAGAGGAGGTAAGGTCAAACAATAATTCCATCGAGTAGAAGAGTATCGAGGAGATCACAACTGAGGCTCTGGAGCACATCACGGAAGACAATGTTGTAGTGGTGCATGCTGGTGAGTCCGAACAACCACCTGAACAGGTAAGCAACGACTAAGACAGTCCCAAACGTAGTCGAAACCCTGTTCGACTACGTGCCTAAATTAAAGCCTATCGTCCGCCAAAGGAGCTTAACGGCATCTACTAGAACAAAATGAAAAACTACCGCGAGTTCCTCTTCCAAGTTAACCTTGCACATGGCCGCTACGACCCAATAATAACCAAGGAGGAGTGCAATATGTTCAAAAATGATTGGAAGTTCAGAGCATATGTAGGACGCGGAAACAACAGTTTGCTGATCAAGGGGCTCCTCAAACGTCGTTTCTGGTGGATCATTGATGAGGAGGCCAAAAACTGTCAGTTTGTCTGGACACAGCTCAAGATGAATAGCTACTACGAACTTGAGGCACCAGCAATCATGGAGAACAACCCATAGGAACAGCCGCTCCAGGAGGAACGCAAGCATGTGGCATCCTCACCAAGAAAAACAAAGAAGCAGGTCATCGCAGCTCCAGGTCCACAGTCAACCACAAATAAATATAAGCCAGTCCTGCCCAGTGGTGTCGATAAAATTTTCACCAGAAAAGACCAGACAATCTATCGGAGATACGAACAATCAGCCTAATCATTCTCCGAAGAAAAACTAGCAGACTTTGACAACCGTCTGAAGCTGCTGGACAAGAAGTTGGTGGCGGTCGGTGATAAGCATACCTACCGGCTGCACAACCACCTCGAATTTAACTACTACATGGGCAACAAAAAGGCAATGTTCTATAATATGCGGCAGTACTACCAGCTTACCAACCGCAACGTGTTCGATCACCTACCACTTACCTTCCACATCAAGAAAGGACTCGAGGACAGGGAGTACAAACACTTCCTCAAATAGTTCAAAAGGCGTGCAGAGTAAATTCGAAAGCTCGAGCAACAGCAGCACAATAACAATTCCGACGATGAGACTGAGCAGCACGGTCGCAATCACACCGGACGTAATATATGGATCGTTAAGCCTGGTGAACTGAGCAATCGAGGCAGTGGCATCACTGTCGTTGATGAGCTCTACGAACTCAATAATATCCTCAAGAAGAAGGAACAGCATGCCAATGGCACGGCAAAGACCTTCATTGTGCAGGCTTATCTAGATCGGCCGTTGCTCTATCATGGAAGGAAGTTTGACCTGAGGCACTACATGCTCATCACCACTCTCTATGGTAAAATGAGAGCCTATTGGTACAGCGAGGGATACGTCCGAACTTCATCTGCACCGTTCGATCTGGACGACCTCGGAAACGATTTGATCCACCTTACTAACGACGCCATCCAAAAGCACGGTGAGGATTATGGCCGGTTCGAGGAGGGAAACAAGCTCTCCTACTTGTAACTGCAGAGGTATCTTGACAGCAAGTACCCTAAACAGGGCATACTCTTCTACGAACATATTTATCCGCAAATGCGGCAGGTGGCTCTGGATGCCGTTCGGGCGAGTTACATGCGATTGGACCCGCGTAGACTGCAGCACAACTTCTAAATTTTGGGGTTGGACTTCATGATTGACCGACAATTCAAAGTCTGGCTCATCGAGATAAATACTAACCCTTGCCTAGAAATTTCGAGTGTGCTGCTTGGTAGGATCATCCCGACGATGGTTTAACACAGTTTCCGGTTGACTTTGGACGTACTATTCCCACCACCGGCGTAGTACCCCAACACACTGAAGCATTTGGCTCCAGATAAAGCCCTCGACAACCTCAAATTCGAGCTCATATTCGATGAGGAAAGCGAAGCTGCAGGCCTTCGAGAACTCTACCACGGCTGCAAAGCCTTATAATGTGGCGACATCTCCGAGTAGGACGAAACTTTCGACAACGATGGCAAGGAGGTCGACCTCGATCTTAACTGACTGATATTCAACTAGTATTGTAGGCAACATCAACGTCGGCTCACCTCAGTTCTGGGCATGCAACGTTTCTTTGCACGCTTTTGCTCGAACATCTCGTTGAAGGTCAACCTCTGTTCAGGCTGGCCATCGTAGTAGTCGTCGTAGTCGTTATCGTACTGTGGTGCTGGTGCGGAGATAAACTCTTGTAGGTAGTAACTGCCTGGGCCTTGTTTGATGACTGGTCCGACCGGTCTAATAAATTCGTCGAGTGATGATTTGTTGCTGTAAGCGGTATTTGGTCTGGAGTTTTCCCATTGAGAGGTTTCGTGGCGATTCGTTTACCCAACCTTTTTAGCCTTTCGCTGCTCTTTGACGCGGGAAGGCAGCCACTCTGAGACCTTCGAATTATCGATCATAAGGTTTTTCTACCTGGAGGCAGATCGAGATCGTTGCGAGCCTTCCGATTCCTCTGACCTTCCGCTAATTCTACTTTGGCTTTCGCAGTTCTCCATGATGCAGCTTTCCTTCCTCCTCTTTTTGCTTTGGCTACGATCGCTACTGTATTGACTGTTATCAAGATCCTATTTGGGGTACCGTCCCCTACAGAGCTGAGCCACTTCATTTAGTGTTAGTTTTTTTGTTTTCCTCCCAATCAACATTTCATGCTCTTCTGCCGAGTCTAATAATGAACCTTCCTTAGAGCTGCTTCTTTTCGAGCTGACGCTCTTTTTGCAGGATGGAGGACGTCCATAAGGTGGCTTTACGCTCGATCCTGCAGATTGCACGCTAGGTTCATAGATTGATGATGAACCACCACTTTGAGGATAGAAGTTATCAGTAGTTCTCGAAATGTTAGGAGCGAGGCTTTTCATCATGGCTTCGGCACCATAGGTTTTAGGTGGCTCATCGTCGAACTTAATCACAGCTGGCGGAGCCCGATCACTTTATCTCTGAGAGGGCATGGGTTCAGGAGCCAACGGCGGAGCATCATCGGAGTAGTATGAATCATTGACCTTGTTGGGAGAGTTACGAACTCGAAAATCGAAATATTTTTGATCGCTGGCCTTACTAAGAAGCTCTAGGGTACTCTCCTTAACCTTCTTCTTCTCATGAGACCCACTTCGGACACTTTGATTTTCCTCTTTCACTTGGTCTCTTTTGGAAGTAATCGGAAGTTTTGGAGATTCCTTGGATGAAATTACGTGAAGTCCTTTTTTCTTGCGAGATGCTGCCAACTTCTCCTCGTTTTCGAGATTGAAGAAGAGTGATTCTTGACCGATTTGTTGGTGATGCTTCGCAGGGTCGTTATCGTTGTCCTTTGGAGGAGTCTGCGAATACCTCAGCATTGAATTCCTTTCGTTAAAGTTGCTGGGAGAGTTGTCATGTAACAAAGAATTGTTGGAAGGGAAGCTAGGAGGAGCTTGCAAGTCTAACTTTGGGAGGTCTCTAGGTCCAGGCACAAGAGCTGGTGCGATTGAAGAAGCATCCATGCTTGGGGAATAGGGCGAATAGGGTGAAGAGGCATAAGGTATCTTTGAAGGAGCGCCATCTTTGAAGATCTCTGGACTGAGTTCTTTCTCTTGATTCCTCTGCTGTTGCTGGAAACGATGGTTGGTATGCTGCTGAACTTTTACCTATAAAGGCTTGGCTGCCTGGTAGGCTTGGACGTAATTACACAGATCTGCACCAACTTCCTTGACCTAGTAGGTGTTAGCATCACCGTCACCAAAGGGCTTCTGGACCTTCTCGGGCCTCCGTGAAGACTCCATGGCTGGGACTGCTCTTACGATGGAAGGCTGCTACCCCGAGTTTTCTTGGCTTTTGCGTTATCGGAAGAGCTCGCCGATACGACTTCGTTGTTTGCTGGTTGCTTCCGATATCTTTGAAATATTCTCAATACTGCGTGATTTATTCCTTTCGTCGAAGAGGTTACCTAACCTATTTGCCTCCTTTCTCTTGCGTTACCCATTCGTAACCTTGCTCTCCTCCACAAACTTGTTCTCGCGTTGTAGGTTGAACTGTGAGACCTCGAACTGCACAGAATTGACCTCTGAATAGTCTAGTTGGTGGGGTGTAGAAGAGGGGATCGATGTGACTTATTTCTTATTGACTACATCACCGAAGGTGAATGGTTTACTTATCGGTCTTTTTTCCGCCAAGCCTCCCATCAGGTTCCCGTCCTTCGGTTTCTTCTTTGACCCCTTACTTGAAGAACGCTCGGAAGCACGGTCAGTGGCTTGGTTGGAGGATGGCTGTTGCTCAATCAATGGGTTATACGCTGTCAAATCGTACACCTCCTTCTTAGCTGCTGGGAGGGGTTGCAGCTGCACTTGAGGTGGGTTGGGTTGTTAGACTGCTCTTCTGGTCGGTTGATAGCTTTGTTGGATTGATGGAGGAGGTCCAGCTGTTAGCTTGCCTTCATCCAGAGCTGCATCCATCAGCATTGCATCCTTTGGTTTTTTCTTGCTTTTACTTGATCTTCGGGACTTCTCCGAATGCTATCGTTCGTATGGTTGGACATTGCCATAGGAACCCATCGTTTTGAATTTCTCTGTATCGACAGGTTTGAAAGCGAACTATTGCTGATCACCGTCAGTCTCCATGAGAGATGTCTACTTCGCCTTGCGTTTCTCAGAGCCTGATCTCCTCGAACGATGACTTTCTCTATCAGTCTAGAAAGGTCCGAGACCGGTAAGCGCAGGAGGTCGCACCAATGCACTTCCTTTGGGCTACTCCTCAATGTGCAACTGGCGGTTGGGTTGCCTGTTCTAGCTTGGCCCGAACCCAATCGTCGTGAATTTTTCCCTACTCTTCTGTCTTGGTTTCAAATCGTACATCGGAATGTTACTTTAAACAATTCGATAGGAAAAAGTCAAGAATACTGCATTTCGTATAGCTTTCGGTAGCCAGGATGCTCCTTCATGAGGTTGTGGTGGCTGCCTACAGCGTCAATCTGACCGTCCTTTAACATTAATATACGGCTGAAATCGCTCGATCGCCGAAACCGGTGGCTAATGAAGATTATCGTAATCTTTCGTTTACGGCTGATGTCTGATACAGTGCGGCAGACTAGCTATTCAGATTTGTTGTCGAGGCTTGCAGTAGCTTCGTCCAACAGCAGGAGGCGGGGTTTTATTGACAATGCTCGAGCTAAGCAAATTCTCTGCTTCTGACCGCCGGAGAGTTTAACACCTTTGCAACCAACCCTAGTCTAGAACTTGTCGGGTAGGGACATGATTAGTTCAAAGATACCCGCATCCTTGCATATGGCTGTTAGTTTGGTATCGGTGAGCCCCTTACTTGAGTAATCGATGTTCTCACGGATTGAACCGCTGAAGATAACAGCTTCCTGTGGTACATAGGCAATACGCTTGCGATCAAACGAACACACGATTTCCCCTTAAGTTGGTGCATAAAGACCAAGTATTAGCTTGAGGATGGTCGATTTGCCGCTGCCGCTGGCTCCAATAACCCCAAGGTACTAACCTGACTATACTTTTAGGTCAAGGTTATTAAGTACCCTACCACGTTTTTCGCTGTACTGGAAACTAACTCGACGAAATTCGATTGTGGAAGGCGATATAGTGAGCTCTTGTCGAATGGGGGTGTCTTATTCCTAAGAGCTGGCAAACATGAGTTGTTCAGGTTCCTTCTTTGGCTGGTGCGGCTTGTAGTTTGTCATTTGCAGTATACGCTAAATTGATGCAGAGTTGTTGGAGATTTTCAGCAGCAGTTTGGAGAGAGCATTCATTGTCTTGTTGAGACTGAGTGTGTACAATAAAAAGCTCGCCACAACATTGAGTTCCCCGCTGGTGTGCGCAAGCACAACGAACCCAACCCACACCGTAACTGCCGTACTTGCGTTACTGAACAAAGAATTGATACCTGCCAGTACCGAACTAATTATCGCTTTGGTCCTCCCCACCCGATACACCTTCTTGGTTGTCAACCGAAACCTCTCGATATCACGCTATTCGTTTGAAAAGCTTTTGCATACTTGAATACCACGGAAGCTTTCCAAGGCGAAAGAGAATGATTAGTTAGCTGCAGCATTGTACAGTTTGCTATGCTGCTTCAGCTTCTTCGTCAGCATGTAGTTTAGGTAAACGCTAATTGGCAAGCCGGCTAACAGGACAAGTGTTAGCCAACCGTTCATGAAAGACATCAGGACCACCACTGTGGTGAATCCTGATAGGTTCTTACTTAGTTTAAAGATCGTTTTGGTCAGGGTTGTCCTGACGGCCTTTACATCTGACAGGATGAGGTTCAGCAGCACTGACGTACTGTTCTTCTGGAAGAACTTGAGATCGTTTTGCATGAACCTGCTGAAGCAATAGCCTCGAAGCGATAGAAGTACCATTTCCTTGGTGACATCACATACGTATTTCCTCAGCACGATCATCAAACAGCATAGCAGCACAAGCCCAAACAAATACAGCAGCTGACCACCATTAATAGAGTGGGTCAGCTTCGCAAAGTGGTACGGTAGCAAGCTTTCGAGCACGGAGCAGACCCCCACGACAATGCACGAGAACAGGATGAGTGCAGTATAGCGAGACAAGATATCGTAGAGCTTGCGGTAGATTGACTGTGCTGGAGGGGTTATTTAAGGACTGGTATCACTCACTATCAAGCGTCTTTCGCTAGGTAGCGGTACGAGGGTTTCTTCCATGGCTGGATTGGCTCTCTAACGAAGTGGCGATACTATTAGTTCAATATATATCTGACTGTTGCGAAGATCAGGGAACAGGAACTCGTATGAGGCTACTACTTGCGAGTCCTCCATTACTGTTCAGCGGCATCACATTTCTCGGAGCGAAGTTACCATTTGAGGATAAGTTGCTGAAGCTGCCCATGTTCTCTCCTGAGGGCGGTTGGTAGAGGTTGCTATTTTCTGCGTTAGAATTGACGATACGTAGAGGGGAGAAACCGTTGCCGTCTTGTTGCCCAGTTCTTGACACACGAATATTGCTACTTGATCCGTAGATTGTCGAAGAAGGTTTTTGTTGGTTTCCAAGATTTATCACAATGTCGTTACCTTCATTGTTTGAGGGTTGGTTGGGGAGAGTTATTACAATGTTCCGATGGGTACCACTAGCATCACGTTCCTGTGTGACGTCGATTTCGGTTTGGCGGATTCCAGATCTAAATTCACTGTTGTTTAAATTGTTCAGATTAATCTGTGAGCCTGGTGTTACTCCCATCATGCTTTCGAAGAAGCCGGGAGGAGGTTGTGGTATAGGTACTTCATAAGTTGGGTTTATTAATGGAGGTGGCATTACGTTCATCTGACGTATCTCACTTTACCTCGGAAGGTTGAAGATCATTTGGGGTGGAGGCGGGGCATTGAATCTTGAAGGGGGTTGTTCATTAATTATCGTGGTCTCCTCGTATATCTGCATGGGAGGGCTACCCATTCCTTGAGGTGGTTGATTGTACATTTGAGAAGGAGGCTGGCCAAACATCTGAGAAGGAGGTTGTTGGCTGAACATTTGAGGTGGAAGTGGCATAGACTGAAATTGTACAGTTTCCTAGATTATCTGCATAGGCGGTGGTTGACTCATGAAATTACCTGGAGGCATTCCAGGTGGAGGCATCCCAGGTGGTGGCCCCATTGGAAACCCAGGCGGAGGTCCCATCGGAAATCCGAGCGGAGGTCCCATGGGTAAACCTTGTGGAGGCTGCTGAGACATAGCCTGGGAGAGTGCTCCTATCACATTTATTTGGCTTCCAGTTCTATCAAATTGCTGAGGTTGCCCAAGGGACATCACTCGGCTTTCCATAACAGGATTTCGCCCTTGGCTTTGGAACATGCTTCCTGGCTGACCAAATATTCCTGGTGGCGGCATCGGCGGAGGTTGCATTGGCATACCCATTTGATTTCCCATTGCCATAGACATTGCTGGATTACCCATAATGCCTTGCGGGGGGAAGGGTTGAATGATTTCTTGAGTGACGGTTTGAATAATTGAAGTCGGCGCAACAGAATTTGTGTGCTGTGTTGAAAGTACGCCAGGAGGTGGCCTCACAGTTGTTCGAATTTGTGATTCCATTGCTGCAAGGGGTTGACCTTGAGCTTGAGCTTGCTGAAATTCCATAGCGATTTGAGGCGGTAGCTGCCCACCGAAGGTTTGCTGTGCCAAATTGAACTATCGCATACCGTCCTCAACCCGACCTTGCCTTATCAGAGTAATTCCAAGGTAAGCTTGGCATATCATTGCTTCTTGTCGCAAATCAGGCACAAGGGATAGAATCCTTAGAGCAGAAATATAGTGTCTTTCAGCCTAAGTAAACTCTCCAAGTAATCTGTGGCATGTCGCTACCTTGTAGAACACCTGAGCGACCAAAGGTGGGCTGATCTCCTCCTTGTACGCCAAACGGAACTCCAATGCTCTCACAAACGACTTCTTAGCTTGATAAAAGTCGCCGCGCACCTGATAAATCATCCCAAGGTAGTACAGTATCGTGGACATTTCGATATTCTTCGAGGGTGACACTTCACTCATTTCCAACGCTGATAGCAGGAAGGATTCAGCTTTGGCGAGATGCTTCATGCGATTATCGACAAGGCCGGTTTGCTGCACAACAAACGTATCCTTGCCTAGACATTCGCCAACGTAGCTGATTCCCATCAGAGTCAGGAACTTTGCTTTATACTCGCCTTGATGCCTCAAATCATTGAAGTATTCACGGTCCTCACATAAAGTCAGTCCAAACTTCATGTGCTTTTGGCAGTTATCGACATCGTTGCCGAAGATGCATACCTCACCCTTATTGAGGAGCAAGTCGAGTTACTGAAGAGGTGGAATACCACGGGTTGCAGCCTGTGTCATCGCTTCCTGAATAATGTTGTTGGCTTCTGGCATTTGGCTGAGGTTAGCCTTGACAACAGCCATCTAGCCCAAATACATCACCTTGTAATTGAAGTCTAAAACAAAATCGTAGCATTTCTTAGCCTCCCTAAGACTTTCCATTGACCGACCAATAAACCCCATCCTCCTGTTGTAGATGCTCCTGCGTATGAATAGTTTCATCGCGTTGATGAAGTAGTCCTCGCTATTAGCCCCCGAACTGGCGTAGTATTCACCCAACCGGTAGAATATTTCAGCGTTGAGCAGCGGCCGACCCAACTCAATGTTCTCTTCGATCTGTTGATGGGCCAACCGTGAGTACTACTCGTTATGATGCATGTAGTAAAGTGCCTCCAACAACAGCACCTTATTGACACGAGCATTGGTCTCGACCAGATGGGTGTTAATTGACTCGGCTATGTTAGTCTCTTCTATCTTAAAGTCAATGTGACGAATAGGTGTGAGCACTTCCTGTATTGGCTGGAGTGTATGTAACCCTTCATAGATGCCTTCCAGAATCTAATGACTGAGAGAATTGTGGTTATCTTCATAGGAGGTGTTCGATATGTACAGCAGTAGTTTCTTCAGGAAGATGTAGTCGTTCTGGAGAGCGTTATAGTGTCCAACCCTATCATTGCGGCGGAGTATCTCGTTCATGTTCTAGCTGTTGAAGAATGGAACGCCTCGAGGTGTCAGCATGGCGTCCCGTTGGAGATCAACTGCCATAACTACCCTCGCTTCCTCGAGATTTCCGATCAGGTATTCTTTCTTGTACTTGGAGTAGTAAATTCTGCTGGGTCTCAGGTCCCTGTGGTAAATATTCTTGCGGTTCAACGATTAATAGCCAGCGAGGATAGAATGCATGATGTACTGCTGCTCGACCTCAGACCAAGGTTGGCTGGCAGTGTTGCGGTATTCAATGATATTGGCCAGACTGGTTTCGACTGGCTCGTACAGAAACACTAAAGCCTTCTGTTGGGATCGATCCACGACAAAGTAGTCCACAAGATTGAGGATGCCGCGCGCAAAGTTACCTAGCAGCCCGTGCATAAACACTTCATATAGGCCTTTCTTGAAAATGTGATCGTTGTAGCTTGTGAAAGGGTAGAATTTGGCGCTGAAGGGTTGCCCTGTGCGACGGTGAACTGCTTCCATTAGCACCTGACTATGATCAGCCATGTCGAAGATGTCTATCACAGTTTTGTTCTGAAAGCGTAGGTCGTAGTTCTGGAAGAGTACACAGTCAACCAGCTCCTTGAGGATCACCATGTCGACGCTTATCTGCTCGAGTGCGCCGTCATGCCGAACGCTCATCATGAAGTTATACTGCTGCTCCTTCTTGCGGGTGAAGAGCACCTCACCGAAGCGGTCGGAGTGGATGCTGGTCTTCTGGAAGTCGTAACCTAGCCGTGGTCGGTTGGACATGGTACCAACGGGCCGTAGGTCACTCCCACTGCAGTAATTGCCCATAATTTAAATTGAGACTGGATCCGTCCATAGACAGTACTTTCAGAAGTGTTGTATTGAGACTATGGGAGCTGGCTTTGGTAGTTTGGCGATTGGCAAAGAAGACTTACATAAGGATGAATGCCAATGACTGAGGACAATGGCTCAGAGGGTACAGATATGAAGCCTTGTCCCAAAGTTCCTTCCTTCTTCAGTTCTGGTTTCTATTGATTAGAAAAATGTAGAAAAGAGCTTCCCAAGGAGCTTCCAGAAAGAACCTTTGCCAGCTCAGCGACCTCATTCAAGAAGTTAGCCTGGATAAGAATCCGGTGGTGCATCATGGCAACTAATACGACACCTTTATCTTCAAAGATGGGTTTACGCAGTCCTCTTATACCTTCCACAAGCTCAAGGAACAAGCTAGGAAATGTCACAAGGAAAACCGACCACCCCATCTCTACGAATGCGATAGTCCAGCACCAAACAACAACGGCTACAAGCAGGTCATGAACATCCTTGAAAATATCAAGAAGTACCGCAACAGAGAAATACTCAAGAAATGCAAGGAGTCTAAAGACGTTAAATGCAAGGACCCCTGTGAGCTTCGTCTCCAACCAGGTTTCTCTGAGGTACCAAGGAAGTACAAAATGGCAGTGGAATACTTCGATGAGGCCAATCGAACATTTTTTCGGAAGTACTTGTACGATGGTACTCCGTTCGAACTCAAAGAGAAAATGGTGCAAAGGTTGAGAACGAGTAAGATTAGTCGGTCCATTGATCAAGAGCTCAACGATAGCTTCATTGATGACTCGGAGGACACGCTGCTGGGAGAGGAGGATGAAAGGCGTAGAGCTGAACAGCGGGAGCAACTGGAAATTAGTCTGTAAGAGGAGTTTCGATGCACTTACCTGAAAGAGTGTAAAGAAATTGAAGCCGATATCAAAGTAAGGTTTGGAAGGATGTCACGGTACCTCATTGAGCCTCCTCCTGCAGAAAAGAGTTAGCAGGCACTTGTTAACAAATTGCTGAAGAAGCAGATCAAGCGACAGCAGCAGATGGGGCTTTTCGAGAAGGAGAAGTCGAAGCACCAGGGAAGACTAACTAAAGATATTCGCTAATTCGGTCAAAGTAGCTCCAGCAAAGGTATCAACCTTATACGAGACTCCACCTGCAAGACATTGCCAATCAACCCCACAGTCGACCAAAGGTTGATGGAGAAGTACTTCAAGGCTGTACGCTAATCCAACATAATTGAGTTGGAGTTTTGCGTAAGAGCGCAACCGCTGTTGGTACACTGTCGCGACAGTAACGGCAATACAGCACTGCACCTGCTAGCCAAATCGGGAGAGTTGGATTGTATCCGGTTTCTTCTGACTCGAGGTTGCAATCCTTCAGTTAGGAACCTGTTGGGTCGAACTGCAGCTTCAATAGCCTCGCATTTTGACAATGCTGAAGCATCTTCGTTGATGAATTCGTTTTTGACTCGATGATTCGTTGGTGGCAAACATAGGTTTCATGGAGGTTTCACAGTGGTGGGGGTTAACTCTTTTCGTCTTCTGATTCACCACCACCAAACGAAATCATAAAATAGACATTAGTTAATATCAAAGTATGCTGGGTGGTTAGCAGCAACAGGCAGACCCTAACATCATTCTCTACAACAGCCAACAGCAAGAGAAGTACGTTGGGATGGGTAGTGCACCCGTCGCCAACGGTAAGGCAGGCATTGGCTCCACCTTAGAAGAACCCGTCATCGAAACCATCGTAAGTTGGTCAGTGCCACTTAGAAACGGGACCTGTTCAACATCTACCAGAAGATTGCTTACGTCTTTACTCTCCGAGGTCAAGCCAGTGACCTAACGGAGCTACGCAAGAACTGTAAGCGATGAATCGACAGTAGGGGATTTATGGGGACCATTGCTAATTTCCCTCACGATATCAGCCTTGATGACGATAAGCACTCACAGCAACAAGGAGGAACTCTTCACCAACCTGTTCGTTGTGCTGTGGCTTGGACCATTGCTTATTAGTGCTAACTCCAAGTTGCTCGGCGCCAGAATGTACATCTTTAATGAGTTAGTTCATTGGTTCAGTCAGTATGTTTGATGATTTACTGCACGTCGCCTATCCTGCTGCTCACGGTGGTGGTGTTCATACTCCGACTGTTCTTTCGGTCGTTTCTGCTCAATATGGGATTGTCGGTGTTCGCAGTCGCCTTTACCGTACGCGGAGCCAAGGAGTACTTCAAGTCGCTTGTGGTCGAGGATAAACGCTATCTCATCCTGTACCCAGTCGTGCTGTTTTACGTGTTCCTCGCCACATACATCTCCATGGCCTGATAGTGAGAGCAGCGCGTATATTGTCTTGACAGTTTGGTTGTTTGGATACAAATTTGAATGTTCAGCCAGCTCCGAGAGATAAAGAGAAGACAGCAGCTCAGATAAAAGGGAAGGAGATAAACAGAGCAACCGGCAGCCACACAGCGACTTACAACGACGCTGGGAAGTGCATCTGGAAGACAGCTAACAAACGGAAAGCAGAGCAAGCTGCCAGCCAACTAGAATAAGCCCGCCGTGAATCGCAGCACTATTCACACTACGAAACCCATACCAGCGAAGCAGCCTGTGCAGGTGGATCGTTCTGCTACGGCACTGCATAAACTGAGGGAGTGTCCGAGCAGTTCAAGCACCATAGGCAACAGCAGCAAGGTCAGTAGTGTGTGCAGTCGTCCTGTGAGCCCAGGGAAGAGTATCTACAAGTTGGATCTTAGCTTTGTATGCGAAGAAGAGACTGTAGCGAAGCCTGATGAGCTACCAGGCTGCGAACAGCTCCAGGAACGGTTAGAAGAATAGTAGAAACGGAAGGTGGATGGATCATATATCGCTCGCCACCGACAGCTAACATAGAATGTGAGAGCTATCCTCCTGGAGTGGATGATGCAACTGAGCAGGGAATTTTAGCTCAATCGTAGCACTTATCAGCAGGCGGTGGCACTTGTCGATCATTATCTTTCACATTGTCGCTAACCAGTCAAAAAGACGAAGGTCCAGCTCATCGGTGTCACAGCACTGAGTATCAGCTGTAAGCTCGAGGAAGTAGCTCTACGAAGCCTCGAAAACTTTTCGTTGGCGACAGGCAGCCTCTACACTTCAGACGAGCTGGAGGATATGGAGAAGTAAATGGCGAAGGCTGTCCGGTGGAAGCTTCGTTGTCCAACTCCTTGCTTTTGGGTAGAGCCCTTGGTTGACTTATGGGTTGACTATCGGAAGAGCCTACATTTAAGTGATCTGGACTTTAACGAGGAAAACTGTGATTTTAAGGAGAAGCTATTGACAATCCTCTACAGCGTGATGGACTCCACAATGATGGACATTGAAGCCATCCAATTCCGACCCTGGCAACTCGTTACCAGCTTCATGCTGTTGGGATTGTGCTATCTCCACGGATAACTCGAACTGGATGAAATCTAATATTCCCTTACCATCAGCGCCAAGTACATGCTTCGATCTGGCATCGTCTTAGTCATCAAGTACGGGGAGTTCCTTCGCAAGGCTCTACAAGTTGATATCGAACGAGAGCTTACCAGTTGCATTCAGTTCGTAGCTAGCTACTTCTTCATCTGTAAGCGGTATCCCGTGACTGTCGGGCTTCCACAGTTTTGCCTGCAGCAGCAACACTGTGGTCGTGAGTTGGACTTCCTCGCCCGACGAAAGCACCTACATCCAGCAACCTAATGATCGTGCGTAGTACTCTTCGCAAGTCTAACAGCTAACGATTTTTTAAAATGTCCAGAAGGATCAAGACGAGCATCCTACGTTCCAACAACCTTGCAGTGTTGGGGTCGCTAAGCCGTGCGACCTCTAACTGCTACGAGGAGCAGTCCAACCAGAGCAACCAATCCAGTCGATACACGCTGAAAAGTCTGTCGCAAGAACGCAACATCGTCAAGATCCTCAGGAAAATTGATTCACCAGCCAAATTGCATCTCACCAGTACCACTGCAGCTAGCATAGGCGGCAATATGAAGTCGGAGGTCTACGAAACTCTCTTCACGATTCAATAGCAAGTGCACGCACTCGGCTAACGAAGACGATTGATGGGAGATAGGCGAGACTCCATCGCAATGAAGCGGACTGTACCACATTCCAAAATATCTCTGGCCGATCGTTCGGGAGAGAATAAGGAAAACGTCGGAAGAGGGAACACCCCAGCAGATAGTACCCGTAGTCGCTCTACTGAACGGACATCGGCCATGAACATCAGCAAGTGTATCCTGGAAAAGGTAGCATACTGTTAACTCAGCTCAAAGTAATCCCTCTACGATCAGTCGAACCATCCACTTGTGGAAGCAGCCTCGCAATAGGTGAACAGCCGCACCAATTGGTTGTCACGAGTGCCGTGGCCTCAAAGCAGTCATTAAATGTCTCGGCATACAAACGTAATATGCTTCAGTAACCATAGGTCGAGGAATCCAACTATTCCAGAGGCTCAAATGAGAATCAAATCGTTTCTTCCAGTGACGGTGGTCTACAGTCTGTGCTAACTTTTGCTTATGCCTCTAGATTTTTTACAGGCTATAAATCCCGGCATATCCTCCATTATCTAAAATTAATTCGGCGACCGGGAAATGGTTGATACTAACATCACTCTTGGCTATTGGGGAATTCGCGGTCGAGGTCAAGTTCCACGACTGTTGCTCGCCTACACCGGATTGAAATGGACCAACAAGGCGTACACTACTCGTGAAGAATGGTTCCAAACTGACAAGCAAAACCTTGGCTTACCATTCCCCAACCTCCCCTACCTGATTGATGGTAAGGTTAAGCTCTCTGAATCGGATGCACTGCTTCGTTACATCCCCAAGCGAGCTGGAAAGCAGGAGCTTCTTGGTAAAACCATTGAGGATGAGGCTGTCGTCAATAACATTCTCGGTGTTATTCACGATGTTCAGACTCCAACCCTCACTCTTTGTTTCAACGAGAAATTTGAGGAAGAGAAGGAGAAGGTTTATCAGGATAAGATCAAGGGCAAGGTTGACCTGCTCTACAAGTTCCTAGGCGACAAGGATTGGTTCCTTGGCTACCTTACCGTTGCTGATTTCCGCGCTGCGGAGGCAGTAAGCTACCTCGAGGGTATCTGGCCTACCCATTTCAAGGAGTATCCCAAGTTGTCTGCCCTGCGTAACCGCTTCAACCTTCTTCCCTAAATCAAGGCCTACTACGAGAGTGAGGGGGCTATCAAGGGTCCCTTCCTGCCACCCTACGCCAAATGGCATTGATCAGTCAACAAGTATGAATTATTTGGATTGGTTTCGTATTAGCTTTCCAAGCCAATACCGATGGCATTGTCAAGAGGTATCTAGCATTGCAGCAGTAGTGAAGACTATTATGCCGTAACACTGTTTCTAATACTGAAATCGAGCATCTATGCTCAATCTTTAGTCGATACAACATCAAGACTCCTTTGTTTCGACCTCTTTCGTGCCCTCTTCGGCTAAGGTAGCTTTTGACTCTAATTCCTCTCTAAGCTTCTGCTTTTTAACCCTGAATTATCTCTGCAAAGCCAATTCTTTGCCTTTTAATCCTGCACATACTGACTGCTTGGTATTGCTATGGCAGCATTGGTATCCCCAGCCAAGATACTGGTTCCACCAGCTCCCCCACACTGAAGTGTGGTCATTGGTGTATACATCCTCAGCGTATCTAGACTTGATCCTACCGAATTGCTGAGTGTCCCTCTTGAGTTTTCCGTCAGTGGAGTATTAGTAATAGGCCTCCGTTTCAGTGATGTTTTCGGTTGGTGCGTTTTGCATATACTCTTCTCCACCGTAACGCTTCAAGAGCTCGCCAGTCCTTCCTGAATTTATAATTTGGTTGTTTTTTCTCACTGTCTTGAACACATGTGCTGTTAACGACGGAAGTGCCACAGCGTTGAGCTCGCTATTTCGGAGTTCGGCTTGATCAAGGGCAAACTTTTCCTGCTCAATAAGTTCCATCTTATCGCCGGTATCGTTGAATTCAAGATCTCCTTTGAATTGCTGCTTGTCATCTGGAAGTAAAGGATTCGGATTTTCGTTCATCGACCGAGACTTTGGGTTGAATTGTGCTGAATTCAAATCCAGGTTAAGCAGGTACTTAGCGGGATCTTCTCTCTCACGTACATTAATTATACCATGGTATTTTTTTCCGATGTTATCTGACTTCGAAGGTAGGTTGGAGGCACGCAAAGGATCGTCAGGAGCACGGAACTCGTCGTCCTCACCGATTTCAACGCCTGCCTTATTCTTCTCCTCGATTTCCTCCTGCTTACGCTTCTTCTTGACCTATTCGAAGGCCTCAAACTACTCTACTAGCTCTCGATGCCTGTCAGGGTCGTAACCATTCCAGCGATCACGCTTGCCTTACCAGTTCAGTTCAATGTTCTTTTGGACATCGTCAGGTGCAATATTCTTCTTGGTGAATTTAGCACCGACCTTCCTCGGACGTTCGGCACAGTCTTTGCGTTTGTGGCCGAGGGCTCCACAGTTTTCGCAAGCTCCTTTCCGATAAGTGGTGGCCTGTTCACCTTTCCGTCCGCGATCGTACCAATTGTTAATGTCCTCCTTCTCCGGTTCGTAGAACTTGTGGTGATGCTTGAGTGTTGGTTAACTGGTCTTATCGACATACCATGGCACCTGGGTAATGTACTGTGGCATATGCGGGTTCAACAGGTCCTTGCTATCGTCTGGCTGTTCTGTTCCAAGCAGCAGTTAGCTGTTGGAGTTCGTCTTGCGCTTCTGATCTAACGTCCCCGAAGACATTGCTACGAGGTCTATTATAAAATATAGTGGGTAGTGATTTGACACCAACCTCGTTTAGTCGGTTCGCCATTCACGTTTATGAACAACCATCGGTCATCACTTGACCTGATATTTTTAGAAGTAGGGCTCTACAAGTTTATTGAATCTCGTATTGAGTCTTGAACCGATGGCCATGTGGGCCATGAGCAGCGACCCAGTGAAATAGAAGAACTGTACGAATGCAGAGTTATAGCGGAAGAGTGAATAGTTGGTTAAGGTGGAGAACAGACCAGCCCCGATGATTGCATATCGGAAGTGGAGTACCTGCTTTTCTTCATAGATGGTGTTGAGCGCCAGCGTATCCTTATTGCTGAGATCTTCGGAGTAGAACAATCTGGTTAGCTTCTTTTCCTTGATTTGGAGCTTGAGGATCTTCTCCTTTTGGGCTTTGCTGGTCATTGTTGGATATTATATTGAACACGAAAGGCCAGGTAGTGTCACAGTGCAGTGCTGCTACTCAGGTAAGGGTGTCGCAGCAACAACCGCAGGCTTAGATGCTCGTTCTATACTGATCGAAGGAAGCCCAGGCACTCGACACATTAAGAGTGGCTTGTGAACATACCATTTTGGCAGGCAGCCTGAAAGATCGCTCGGAGCAATTATGACATTTTCCTTACGTAGTACCAGCCTAGTTCGTCGGCTTAGCTCTCATCAATGAGCTGCCAATCCTAAAAGTTGGTGAATTTACACATTCCACATACGACTGCAATATCTTCCAATCGAACATTAGGCAGCAAAATGCGTCGCTCGGCTAAGTCGTTCATAGCACCCAGCAACTGTTGACAATATTCCTGAATCGATTGGTTCGTCAAGGTATTCGACTGGGTTTGTATGAGCGACTTTAGAGTATCTGCATAGTACTATCTCATCATAATGTAGCTCTGGTTTGGTTCGACAGCACCCCTGTACAGTCGCAGCATATTTGGGTGGGTGGGGAAGGTTTGATGCCCACGCTGTTCCTGCGATACTTTTTGGAGATCACCACATTCGTATATCTTGAGGGACACCAGCAAACCAATGTTCTTCTCCACTGCAGACATCTATTTGCAATTTGCCGAGTTCTGGAGAGTCTTGAGTACTACAAAGTTGTCCCTGACTGAACGCATTTGCACCATAGACTATTCAATTACCATCCGAGGTTGTTCATGATGTTGATATCGGCTTTCGGTAAGAACAGCATTCTGTGTCAGCAGGTTTCTGAATCCGTGTTCAGAGAGTTTGGTGGAGCAGCTAACTGTCTGGCTTTGCTTCGTGGGCTCCATCTCCTTCCTCTGAGTCGATTAGTAGTGGGTTAGCTTTCCTAAACTTATTTCGGTTGCAAGATTCTTCGTATGTGAGTTATTATGTGACCCCTTCATAGGCGGCTGTATGCTCACTGTGATCGTCTGTAGCTTATCAGTCGGTTCTTCTGTCGGGAGGTCGGGGCAGGTCACCCCTTTCTCTCTTGATTCAACCTGCCTTCCAAATTTGGTCGGATAGTCGTCACGTAGCTGCCTTTTTAGGTAGTCAATGTTGAACTCCGAGTGCGGTCGCATAAGCAACTTAAAGGTTTTTTCAGTGGGCATTTGCTGCTCGCGCTTTATTGGCTGTTATGGCTGTTCTATGATGCTGGTCTTGCTGGGATGGGTGTACAGTTGTATGCGCTTTTTCTGCCTTGGTAAAGGCCGTAAAGGCCTCAACACATGAATCTTTGTGCAGAGTACAGGTGAATTTGGTCGGCAGCACTGACAATCTTCAAACATGCTGGATTTGCAGTTGGTCGATAATTATAATTGTCGAAGGCAATAACGAACTGCACAGGCAATCCTCCCCCGTTAGTTTATAATTCGGGAGATATATCATACGCAAATTATGAGCAAACTCCTACTGTTGTCTGCAGTTGTGCTTGTGGTGGTGCTAGCAGTGGACCCACCGGTCTGGCAGAGTACCTTCTCGCAGCGCTTCGTCGCTACCTTCCACAATAAGCAGAACGAGACATTCCACTCCGTGGGCGATCACTTCTATGATTACACGAAACAGCGTTCGAGGATGGACTACAGGGACGGTTCATGGGACTTCCTCTGCAACTCTGTCGTTAATGAAAGCACTCCCTGCTCTTTCCTCATTATCAATGGGAAGAGATACCTCCTGTTCCCTGAGAAGAAGATTGGCTGCTTCTGTTGTGATTCTGCACACGGTTGTGGTGTGTTGAGACCGAATTGGCTCGACCAGGCAACCTACGTCGGAGTTGAAGAGCTTCTCGGCCAAAACTTTGACAAGTGGAGCAAACCAGGTACGACTATCGACCAACTTAGATGGAGCTATCCTTGATTACTATTGGGCCACAACCGATAGCAAGCAAATTCCCAGGAGGGTTGACCAGGGTGGATCACGAGTTTACGACTATCTGATGAACACCTACTCAACTGATCCAATCCCAGATAGCGTCTTCTAACTGCCCAGTTACGTCTCCGGTGACTGCCCAGCCACCTCGAACTGTGGGCTGTTCCGGTTGACCGAGTAGTGATAAAACCACCCGTAAAATATCGGATTCCATACTATCTTTGAAGTAGCATCAGAGATACGACTTCTTGTCGCTCGGCTTGGTAAACTTGTCCTTGAAGTCATAGAAAACCCCTCCTTGTAGCATCTCATTCAATCTCTTCATGTCGACTTTGTCACTAGAAAGGAGCTACTCCCGACTAAAAGGTTTTCGAACAGCACCCTGCGACTTCTCGACCTGGTTATTTCGAAGCATTTAACGGTGCTGCTCCACCAGCGACTTGTTACGGTAGAGTCGATTGTACTCTTCCATATAGCGAGCAGCTTCCTACTGGTTTGTTTCGTAGTTCATCGGCGCGCTACCCTTGGCGTAATTATACTTTGGCTCTTGAGGCTGAATTATTGGAGAAATTACTGCTTATTGCTACTTTTTGGAGCCGATGTAGCCGAATATCTTGTCGATTTAGTCTTACTATGGAAGTTAACGGGTATTAGACTGTCCCGGTCGACCCTCTGTCCATAATTGCTCAATTTGTTCCCGTTGTTCACGAGGAATATAGGGGCCAACCTGAACTGGCCTTGGCTGCGGAACGATCTATTATGTCGCCTTCTTACTATTTATGGGTGGTGGAAGCATTGGACCAGAGGTCACAGTTTTGCTTGCCTCTTTTGGTTTAGGCTTTTCTACTTTCTTTTCCTGAGGTTACTGGTTACCTTCCTCGTCAGATTCCTATTCCTCTTAACTGTCAGTCCCGTGCTCCATGTATTCTTCCATAACCTCCTCCAGCTTCCGCTTGATATAGCTCTCCAGGTTAAGTTTGTTGTGCTTGCCTTTGCTATAGACTCTTCCTTACCGACGCAGCTGCAGATACCTGCACATACTCTTTAAACACTTCCTGATCTTGGGGTCCTCAACTTCGTCAATCTCCACCTGCCCACCATCATCCAACCCCTTCCAGATATCGTAGAAATCCTTCAACTCATCAACGTACACATTCGTAAACTTTAGAATCGTCTTCTTGAGCTTGCGTACTTTCACCCCATACGAGTCCTTCTTTGGGTCCTTCACTCTCTTCTTTTGGCCTTTCTCAAAGTACTCTTCACGTTTCTTTTCCCGATCGTAGGCTTCGTGCTTAATCTTCTTCTCGCGTTTGTGCTGCTTAAGCTTCTCCCACTTCTTCTTTAGTCGCTCGTTCAATGGATTATGCTGCTTTCGGTCGCGTTCAGGAAATGGGTTGTCCTAGTCCTCCATATATGCTCTATTATAAAAGTGTCAGAGAATACTCGCTGACACTGCATTGGTAAGCTGCAACACGCATCCATATATTAATGAAGCGCAGGAATAAACTTAAGGTGTGGAACCGTGCAAAGGTTAATACAGAGCCCATTGTGGCACCCCTCCTACAGGATAGTTGCCCCATGGAGAAGCTAAGAATGGCGGCTCTTTAGCTTTAGGTCGAAACACCATCCAGACAGATGTCACCTTACAACCAACTCAGTATATCAGAGGAACATCAGCTACAGCCATGGACTGATTGTGACCCGTGGTCGCCGCCAACCAGCCCAAAACGGTCTAGCACTGCAGCATCTCCGAACAACCGCCGGTATAGTCGAACCACCACGAAAGGTACAACACAACCCTGCAGTACCCAACTATGCAATCCACAACTATTAGAACCGGATGAAATCCACCGCAAGTTCCAATCATACCGGAAGTTGTTAGCAGTACGAGAACAGGCGCAATCTAATTACTTCGAGTTTCCCTTTCTCTCATTCCGAAGCAACAGCCTCCAAGAAAAACGAAGTCTCACCACCCTAGCCGGCAACTTCCCACTCAAAATTCGGCTCGGTCGGCTACCCATGAAAATTCAGCTGTCCCGCAAGAAGTTCAATGGTATCTAGCGGCAACTGATTCTTTGATCTCGCTGCGAGTCGTTGAAGTGTATACGAAGTTTGATTATTTGGAAGACCAGTTGTTCACACCAAAATCGAAATTTTCTATGGAGGAAAGAAAGTCAATCAGTGCCGAGTATGAGTTACAGTCGAAACGGTTACGGAAGCATCACGCCAGTAGCAATGAGCTGCGTGGTAGTCAACAGGCAAAGGGTGTCTCAGAGCTATAGTCCAGTTCGTTCCATCGACCTACTTATCGGCAGTATAAGCATCCGGATGCCCACCGGACCTTCCTAATGGGCTATAACAACAAACGTAGTGCAGAAGTAACTCAGCATTTTCCCTATCGAGAACTCAGTTACTTGGGAAGCTACGAACCGAAGCATCACACCCATCTATGAACTTCTACGAATGCAAGAAGGAGGCGATGCGGAAGGTGCAGCGTACCCGCTAGCTATCTCCACACTGCCTCGAAGTGCGATATCATCTGATTCAGCCACGATTAGAGTACAACGGACTGAACTACAACATGCTACCAAGCTATGGCTACAGCCCCATGCTGCTGCAGTAACTCAAGAAATTGTCGACATCGCCAGCAAAGATACGTCGCCGTAGGTTATTCCTCTCGAATTTTCGACTACCAAAAAGCAGCTGCAACCTGCTACCAACATGCTCACCCATTTACGAAAGCAATTTAGGCTTTCGGTTAGTATCCGACGAATGATTGCATGAACTATCATATAAAGGTGTGTGATTGGCACTGGACATCGTCGGGTGAGCGAGATTTCCTTGTGTTGTGCATGCTCAACAGATTGACGCTTCGGATATCGCAGGGTCGTATTGCTGCAGAGCTCGTGCAGAGCAGTTTCGAACGGGTGCCAACGGTGTTCCGATGGTCAGACTGTTGTGGCTTCTGGAGCATACGTTGCAAGGTCTCTTTGTTGGTTGTCTTCCTGCGAGGTAGGTGGGCTGACTGCAAAGGGTTCCTAAATTCCGTCATCCGCTGTAAGCTACTAACCATCTCTCCACTTACTTCATGTTTCTTTCCCAACAACATGTATTCGGCCTGATCAGAAGGACACTGCTCAAAGCTTTTTTTGTTCAGCAGGCCAATTCGAGCTACTACTTCCTTCAACCGACGAACTATTTAGTTGAGTTCTTCGTTGAATCCAGAGAAAAGACCTGGTCTGCTGAACAGCTCGCCAGTTGGGTAGCTGTCGACCCTTTAAGCAGGCGAGACGTGTTCAGTGACGCTGGTAGGCTTTACACCATCCCGACAATTAAGCCACTTCTCTGGAACAAAATCTTCATAGGCATGCACCGCACACAGTTCCTTTCGTATCGTTTCCAACAGCCTTTGGTCAATTCTTTTGCAGGAAAGACATCCACGATAAAAGCTTTCCAGCACAAGGGTATTCTCAACTACCTGCTGTATGTACAGGTTGCGACGACTGCCGTAATTATCGGCTCGAGTAACAAACTCACCACAGTTTCGGATCGTCTGTTCTACAGTTCTACCGATATTTCTCTACACCTTCTCTGACACCTCTTTCGGTAGCTGCAACAATTCAAGTTTTTCTTTCAAAGTAAGGACTTGCTCCGACACGAATTTCCTCTACTCGTAGTCGTTCTTGACGGGGCGTCGGTAACGTTTACGTACCAGCTTTCCTGCAGAATTTCGGAGTTACCTGCCCAACAGCGTACCAGTCATTCTGGCTTTCGCCGTGGAAAACGGAACTGCTGGGAATTCGGTTGTGAGTATATCCTTCTTTGCGCATAACAGAGTCTTCAAACTTCCGAGACTGGCTCGAAGATATTTCGACCAGAGTGGACTACCTCGCAACTTGGCTACATCTCCAATAGCACGTGTAATTTCTCCATTGTCTTTGCTTTTCACAAGCCCCGCCAGCCGGTAGAAGGCTTGCTCCTGCTGAATTTCTCCTTCGCTGAGTAGGTTGTTCAGTCGACTCGGAACACCTTCTGACATTCCAACGCTTCGATAAACTAGCTACGATATGTTCCAATACTCGAAAATTATATCACAAGGGCGAGTCACGTGGGTGCTCAGTCAGCAGTCGTAGGTTCCTCGTTTTGAAGCTACTTGCCTTGCGGTAGGACATTGCTCGCTACCGTGTCAATGGTAACCTTGGGATATCCTTCTCCAAACTTTGTTAGTTGAGTGGAGCTAGTCTCGGTCGCTGTTAACCCTCCATCATTAACTGCTCGATCTAGTGGGCGTATTGTTCGCACTTAATACGTTCAAGGTCAAGCTCCTCACGAAGCTTCTTGTTACTCTTCAACAGCTATCGAACTGTGTTGATGCTCTCGACCAGCCTCTCCCCGAAATACTCATAGTCTATCCGTACCTGCTACTTATAGCGAGTAAAGCTGTTCCGGTCAGCAAACTGTGTTGATTTGGATTCCTCCTTCGGAAGCTATATTGGAATGTCTCGGAGATTGATGAGCTGTTGTCCGCTGGAGGTCGGTGAACTGAACTGTGGGGAATTGGCCTTGTTTATTCCTCCGACCTTCAAGTTACCCGGTTTGCTGCCACTGTTGCTATTATAGTTGCTTGGGGTTGGCTGCTGCCCATTAAGCTTGCCAAGTAATTCAATCTGCTTGTAGCAGCTGCTCAGCTATGTCCTTAAAGTTTCATTTTCACGGCGAAGCTCTTCGATAACAATATCGCGCTTATCGCTACGACGTTCCACATGATTTTCAATGGTACTTGCCTTTGTGGTGTAGTCCAATGTTATAATGGATTCCTACACACACCTGTCAGCAGGATTGATGCACGCCACAAACAGGCAATAGTTGTTTCCACCGAACGATTGCTTTAGTAGGCTTGTGAGTTTACTCTCACGATATGGGACAAATGCCTCCCGACTCTCCAAGCTGTTGATGACCTTCCTTAAAGTAAACAACGATTTATTGATGTCGATAGACTCTTTCAACTGTCGTCCGTCGCCCATTATCCGTTCTGACCCTGCAAGATCAACGAATTCGAGCTTACTGAAGAGTCCGTTGGGGGTTTCTGATGATTATTCTCCTTTGATCGCATGCAGCTTTACTGTGAAGATTGTATGGGACCGGGACGAAGATAAATTGAGTCGGGTGGCAGCTACCACTCTATTCTTCAGTCCTTCACTCCAAACTTTCATCATTTCCTGCTGGTCAGCACATTCACGGCTTTACAGACTTTCCACTGAAAACTAGTTATCACGGTCCCAACGCATCTTCAATCCCATCTTTACTGTAGAGGCGAAATCGCGATTGGTTGAAAGAAATGGATTGGCAGCACCTACGTTCGCACTGAAGAGATCATAAATTCGTTCGTTGTATATTTGAAGGAAAGAGCAGCTAACCCGAAACTGTGGTTTCTTCGACTGAAGCTTCTCAAACAACACTCTAATCGACCGTGGAACTATCCCCTCCAACTCAGAATTTCCTGCCTTGTTGTTACGTTATTCCGCACCCTCCATTGTGTAGGTCTTTCCCGCACCGGTTTGACCAAATGCAATGACCGTTGAGTTATAGCCTTCAAGTGTATGGTCAACCACATTACTGAGCCGGCACTGTTAGAACATCTCAGCTTGGGTACTTTCAGGCGTCAGCACCTTGCTGAATTGGTAGTGTTTTGTGCCACGAATCGTAACTTCCCGTTGATTATAGGCAAGCGAGTGAGCTGGGTCTGGAGTAGGGCGGATTCTCACTGCAACGTCGATGTTCACCCTTCGCATTTAATTATCACAGTCTGGTCTTTTATACAGCTGTCGTTGGTTGGAATATCAAATTACACTGTGAATGGACCGAGCTTACCGCAGCATCATCGATAACATCGCACGAATCTATGAACGGTACGAGCATGAAGCGAGCAGTAAAAACGATGAGAAGCGTAAGAAAGGAGGAGACCGTCAACCCGATAAGGATGAGACGAGGTTTTTCGATATTGTGGGAGATCTGATTAAACCGCTCAGTACGCCAGAGAGTTATTGTAGGGGAAGCTGGTGAGAGAATGGGTAAATCAACCGCTCTCTCCAAGAATAACGAGATGAAAACGTATACGAACTTAGTCAATGCTACCGCTGGGCACGTCGAAAACATTCGTAAGAAAAAGACGTTGCCAATTCGGGCAAAGAATGTTTTGAAGATGGCAGAGAACACAACGGGACTCCCAAGTCGCATGATGAAGGCTTTGGACATGGCTTAGGCCGGTGGTGGCTTCTGTTGCGGTGGAAACGACGGGTATTCTTTTCAAATGAAGTAGGAAGAAGCCTTTCAGGAATTTAATGATGGAGTTCGGCGAGTACGCAGCCAACTGGCGAATGCTCGACGAAGCTGAACAAAAGGAGAACACAGGTGACTACCTGACATACCGCTTTGACGAACAGGAATTTCGATTCGTACGTGACATTCTAAAGAACAACTGGCCTGAGGCAACAGCTAAGCCTCAGCCGTAGATCATTGAAAAGGTAGTGTAGAAGGAAAAAGTTGTGGAGAAGGAGGTTGTTAAGTATATCGAGACAGGTGGCAAGCCAACAAGGCTGTCAATAGCACACGAGTGGGTCCACGGCATTAACCGTGAGTACAATCCAACGTTAGGTCTGGAAATTTACCACGAAGAGGCTGATAAGGCGAACAACCCAGCAGCTTGTAATATCCTGGGAGCGATTTATTAGCAAGGAGAGTTAATTCCCAAGGACCTCACACGTGCTGTAAGCTACTATCGCAAGTCGATGGAGATGAAGGATGCTCGTGGCACCTACCTCTACGCTTGCTCATTAGAAAAGGGCTTGCTGAAAGAATACAAAGCCGAGCCTGATGATCTCGCTCAGGCCTACAAACTGTTGGTCCAAGCTGCCGATATGAATGTAACAGACCAATTAACCGTAGTGTATGGAAGCCTGTGTAGATTTGGGTTATGTACTTGAAAATGGCAGCTTCGAATTCCCAAACGATCACGAGTTTAGCGTTCCGAAAGACTTACGAAAGGCCATGGCTCTTTACAATAAAGCTCGTAACGAGCGAAGCCCGAAGGCTTCAAACAATATCGGTGTGTTCTTCCTGCGGAATAAGTACATCGATGAGAGTAATCTCAACAATCTCATCAACACGGATGCCAACTGTGAGAAGAACTTGAAGACTGCGTGCAGGTACCTTCAGGAATCAGCCGATCGGGGCTTCCCCACAGCGTTTTATAATCTCGGCACCCTATATGAACGAGGTGAGGGTGTTCCACAATCAGTCTAGAAGGCACGGGACCTATTCTATGAAGGCGGCACCCGTGGCGATATCAAGTGCAAACTCTTCTATGCACTATACCTGATCGACCAAACCTCCATCTTTCGGGATAGGTTTGACGATGAGTATCGACTGGCAATCCGGTGGTTGGAGGATGTTATTTCTCAATCAACAAAGGAGGACGAAACAGCTAAAGCATACTACTTCCTCGGACTGTTCTATGAATATGGATTCGGAGTCGACCAAAAGCCCAAGAAAGCTGTCGAACTGTTTGAACGAGCAGCCCTGTTAATGCACGCTCCAGCAATCAATAAACTTGGCCATTGCTATTTCTCAGGCTTTGGAGTGAAATCTGATAAAATGATAGCAATAGGCTACTACAAGCAGGCAGCATAGGAGGGCAACGATGAGGCGCTTGTCAACTTAGGCACCGCCTATTTGCTGGGCATTGATGGTGTTCTTGAGAAGAACCCAGCAGCAGCCTACTAATACTTCGAAGCGGCAATGAAAGCAGGCAATACCGACGCTTACGTTCATCTCAGCAACATGTACGAAAACGGCTTTTACGTGAAGAAGGATGAGAAGCTAGCCCATGAGCTTCTGATGATGGCAGCGATAAAGAAGAACCAAACCGCCATCTACATTCTCAACGAAAAGGTACAGTAATTGGTCAAAATTAGGGCTAACCCATCGACTCCGACATTATCGATAACGTGGAACACGAGCTCTTTGTGGAACCCAAGGCGAACGATCCGGCCGAAGTAGTCCCATACATTCGGGACCTTGCCAAAGCATCGATGTTCAAACGCTGATGACCATGATATAATTTCGTTTCTGCATTACCGTTCGAAATGTTTAGCGGGTTGCTCAAGGAGGCAGAACTAACAATACGCGAGGCGAAGGCTAGTAACTCATCTTTAAAGCAATCGTTGGTGGGAGCTAAGCTTGCCATGGGCATCAGCGATACGCTGGTTGATGCTGAAAACTAGTACAACCCTCGGCTGCCCTCAGGTAATATGCCAGGGTAATGCAGGACCGACAACTTGCTTCCCAAAGGCTGATAGGTTCAAAGACAAACCTAAAGAACCTCTGACGTTCACAGACACTATCGATCTCTCAACATCAGTATCAGAAACAGACAGCATGCAAGGAGTTAAATTTCCTCGACAGTAACGTTTCCGTGAGTAAAAGAGGAAACACGAGACCCTGCTGTACCCAAAGCTCGACCTCGTAAAGGTACAGACTGCAAACCACATAGAAAAGCAAACCCTCTGCCACAATTAAACCTCTCAGCGAGAAATAGAGAAGCATGATGGGAAAGAGCACAGTCTCTCGATCCACGCAAGCAGAATCATTCGTAGCTAGCCTCGGACCGGGGACCTATACTCCAAGCATAACTTCGACGAGCAGAAATGTTCAATTTCCAAAAGGGAAACGTTTTGCTGAGATCAAACCAAACGAAGAAACCCCTTTATTCCCGAAAGACAGTCTCACCAAGAAGAGACCACCAAGCGCTGCAGTGCTTAAACCCAACACTCTTCCCACCGCAAACCTGATAAGCAAGAAGAGGCAGGAATAAACTCTAGAAAGGTTGAAGATGTTGTACTGGCAAACTGTACCACTTGAGTATGATCGTCTTTTCAAGAGTTCAGTGGGTCCAATCATCCGTGAGGATTACTTTCAAGTGAGTAAGATGACGGGCGTGCAGCGCCGTTGTGCGATGCAAATGCTCATCGATCGCATGAATTATCTTCGGGGAGGGTTCGAATACGAACCTATGAAGGGATAGGCACCCTGCGCAGTTGTTTATCGCAAGTCTACACCAAAACCATTCAAACTACCTGAACACACACCAGGACCCGACGAATATCATCCAAGAGATGATCTCATAAGACCCACCGCCGGTGGTTATACCTTTGCTAAGCAGCATGAAAGGCCTCATGATGAGGATGCGCGCGACTACGATATTAACTATGAATTCTTCAAAAAGGTGCAAAACGTGCTTATTAATCCTGAACACCAGCCTAAACGACTTACTGAAGAGGAACTATCCAACCTCAATCGGGGTCCTGGATTTTACGATGCGGTATTCAGTCAGGTCGAAAGACGGGCCGATTTCGGCGTGATACGCCTACCCGAACTCACTGCTACAAACGATCGTGTGAACAATCTCTACGAAAAGAAATAGGTTAATGATGGGGTGTATTTTCCGAGGTATACTGCGATCGACGCCAACGTTGCTGCACCGCTGTACAAAAAGCCTGTAGACGTTGAACCGATGCACCTTCCCGATAAGATACTGTACCCAGAACACTGGGAGTTTTACGATGGAGATTTGAACAAGGTCAGAGCAGAACTGGCCAAAAATGTACTGATTGGAGGTGGAATGAGCTTCGATGAGTATAAGAAGTACACAAGACAAATGCAAGTCTTTAAGGAGTATCTCATTAGGCAGAGACGTATGCCAGAAGTAGGTGAGTACGATCCAAGCTATAAACTGCAGGACCAGAATATTATCGTTCCAAATATGGAGAAGATGCAAGAGCGAGGCTTGGAACCCATCGTGAAGGAAGAGGGTGAGGTCGATGGTGATAATCTCATTCTTAATCCGGATAAGCCCAGACCTAACATTCCAGGATTCGATATGGCTAAGCAGGTCGCAAGGTAGGAAGTAACTGATTGTTCTGACGAACCTCTACCTGGAGATGTGCTAATCCTGAATCCACAACTGCCTCAGAAGAAGCTCCCCGACCTAAAGTTCGAAAAACAGATTGGTAGGGAAATCACATAGCCCTAGAATGATGACGGATAAGACGGAAACAGATTAATTCTGAATCCAACCTACCCAGACAAGCATATCCCTGAAGTAAAGATTGACAAGTATCGCCCTCGAGACGAGCCTGTGCTGGAAATGGAGGTAGATTAACAACCGGTTTTACTGATCGATCCTTGCTTCACTCAGGTGGTCCCGAGGGTAAAGGGCTTCGTTGATATGTAACGTCACAGCCAGGTCAGACTCGTGCCCATCCTCCGTAAAGCGAACAATGGCTAAGACTAATCCCCGAACAACGTACATCCCTGATTGCTTCCCGGTCTGTTCATTGCTAGATTGTGTCATTAATATACTGACTTTTGGAAGTTAAGTCATCGAGTAGATGAGCATTTCGGTTGGTTAGTTGCAATCAGCATGCCAGCCACAACACTACAATGTTATAGTTTATTGATGAAGCCTGCAATGCCTTTGGGCGGTGGCACCTTTCCATCGTCTTGCCGTAGTAATATGGCTCTATCGGGTGAGCGGCATACGACAGGCCTTTTCAGTCCAAGGTCCAACACCTCCAGCAAACACGGCTTCACACATGCAACCCAACAGTTTTACAGTGTGCTCCAAGAGTAACAGCAGCTTGCACGGGACAAGTATTTCCTCGGGTGCCAGCTACGAAGGAAACCCTTGCCATACAGTAACAAGATCAACTTCATCAATCGGTCGCAACCTCGTGCTCGCTCCAAGAACAACCTATCAGACTACCTGATGAACACCATCAAACAAAAGTTCAATACCACCAATAGATTTAAGGCTACGGATCGGACGAAGAGTTTGAAGGAGGTTGCTCTCAAGGATAAACGATTAATGCAAATCTGCACAGATATCGAGGCATTCCATGAAATGGAGAAGATGGACGAGTTGTGTTTGAATCGTAGTCATCGTCTCCGCTCTAGGGTGATGGGCTCGCCAGAGGAAAATGAAGAGTTGGATATACAGCAGCTTCCTTCGATAAGTCATAAAATGTAGCAACTGGCTCGACCAATGCCGCTCTGTCATAGTAAGGAGACAGCATTCTCACCGCTCACCCTCTAAAAGAAACGACTGTTTGACTACAAGAAGGAGGCCACCCGAACCCGACAACGTCGTCCATTCGCCGAGACTTTTCGAATTAGACCGATGAAAACTGAGATTGTTGAGGTAGGGCCATGGGAGATAGCAGATTGACAGCCCTCACTTTACTGATTGAGTTTCTGTTCTATAAGCGTGACTTCTCCTAAGATCAATATATTAATCTTAAACCATCGCCATGCTTTTCGAAGACTGCTTATGGAGATTCGGTGCTGCTAGCACTGTTGGACTTATCCTTGTTGGAGCCAAGTACGGTCATGCTGGACGACTGGATGCTGACTCAATGGGCCTCCTTAACAAATCTCAAGTGTATCACTTGATGACGAGTACCACAGTTACATAAGGGTAGACCTCGCATTGATGACTCTCGCCACAAGAAACAGCCGCTCCAAGAACCAGGTGAAGTATATCGCGGCTGGCGGTCTCGTTGGAGGACTTCTACTATTCTGTCTGCCTCTATACGTCATGGCTGTTCAGGGACGCAGTGAACCTATGAAAGCTTTGGCACCGGTGGGCGGAGTATCCCTTCTAGCGGGTTGGTTAGCCATGATATTCTGTTGAGGTGCATCATAGCGATCAGAGTTTGGCCTTTTTCATAACCTTATCGACGAGGTCTTCCATGGAGATCTTGCCATTATCCAGGTAGTAGAGCTTGAAGTTGAACTCATCGTCATTTTGGAACCGCATGACGGCATCGACTTGTTGCAGATCCAGTAAATGGTCTAGATGGATCCATCCAACCCTGTTGACCTCTTCGTATGGCTTGTTTCCGCTTTTCATCTCCTCGACGCTATCGCATACATACGGTCGGATCAATGCTGACAAAGGTTCGGCTGTTTTCTGAGCTGCCTTGCTAAGCTCGTCGTACTCGTAGTTGATGATGTCAAGCTCTTTCGAGAAGTAACTTGACAGGGTTTCGAATTCAGGGTTATCAAGGTACTCCTGCCAATAGGCCAACTTAAATGGGTTATCCTTCTTCACTAAGACTGCTTCCAGCTGGCGGGTGCGCTCCATCAGCAGTTCGCCAAGCCTGAACAGAATGAGCTTGGCATTTTTCCTGCTCAGCTTCTCCTCAAGTTCTTTGACGACCGAAAGGATAAACACGATCTTGTTGCGCTCGTTTAGCAAGTAGCGACTATTCGTTTTGAAGCTTTTGATGATCAGCTCACTTTCTGTCTCTTTCTCTTCGAGTTTGTCTTATTTGTTGTCCTCCCGTTTGAGCTTGTTAGGCTTGGTTGGTTGCTGCACATCCCTACGAATGGCCTGTCCACTGTATTCAGTCTTCTTGTTGTTCTTTACCACATCGAAGGCAAAGTTGTTTATCTCTTGCTTCTTGAGGATCTCGGCAGGATGCAGGATGACCATATTGTTCTTGATGTAGAATTTGCTCATGTTCGATAGGAGATCACCTCCACCCTTACCCAATGTCTCCTTGAGCATGTTGGAGATGTCGTTCTACAGGGTGGTTGTTATGGGATGTTCAAACAGCTCCTGCCAGTCGATGCGCTTCTCAGGGTCATAAGCCAACATACTGCGAATGAGTCCCTCAGCCATGGGCGATATCTTATTGGTTGACTTCGGAAACTGTATTTCCTGTTTCTTGATTACTTTCTACAGTTCCATGATGTTGGGCGCGTTGAATGGCGGTCTGCATAGATGAACTTTTTACTTTCCGAAGAGCATCTCGTAGAAGCATACCCCGATGGAGTAGATATCCGCCTTACTGTTGTACTCCTTGCCCTTAATGACCTCGGGTGCCATGTTGAGTGGGGAGCCAAGGATGGTCTTGGCGAACTACTCTTCGGTAAGCAGCTTCGCGAAACCGAAGTCCGCAATTTTGATTTGCCCGTCATGCAGCAGAATGTTTGCCAGTTTAAAGTCTCGGTGCAGAATCTTGTTCTTGACAAGCGTTCGGAAGCCATGGAGGATCTGCACGAGGAACTCGACTGCTTCATCCTCCGTGAGCTGCTTCTTGCGTTTGACGTATGCCGCAAGATCGCCCTCATTGCAGTACTCCAGCACAAGGTAAAAGTTATTTGGTGTCTTCTTCAGGTCGTAGAGTCGGATGATGTTACAGTTGTTGCAGCCCTTGAGCACTTTAATTTAGTTCTCCAGTAGCTCGACAAACTTACCCTTTAAGTTTTCTCTTTTGATAACCTTCACGGCGATATCGTTGTTGGTGGTGCGGTCGTAGCCCTTGAGTACTTCACCGAACTGCCCAGCTCCAATCTTGCGATTCAGCACATAGTTGTCCACCAATTTCGGCATGCGTTTTTAAATTATGGTATTGGACTGTTCCGCGATTATTTAGAAAATTGTTGTGGAGTGTCTCTAGCACGCCCAGCCAAAGGAGGCTTGTGGGATTCTGTTTGTTGGAGTTCCAGAGAGTCCACTGAAGGAAAGCCACGATCTACTATGACCGTATTAGGAGCCTCTTCGGCGGAGTGCCACATTAATTGTAATTGAGAAGGTGATCTCCACCGATTTTGTTGACTAATGCGATTGACGTACATGAGTTAATCTTGGAGTTTAAGAGCCATCAAATCTTTGCTTTTGTATATTAAATAGATCGGAAATGGAGGCATAGAAGAAGAAAGTGAGAAAGTACGACTCAGAACGCCAGCTCATCTATGAATACATCTACAATGAAGAAGAAGTTATTGGAAAAGGATCTCATGCGATTGTCTACAAGGGCGTAAAACACTCGATAAATGGGAGGAAAGAATCAGGGTTTGCAATCAAAGTGCTGGACACCAACTCCAGTGCTGAGTTCCTGGCATGGTGCAAAGATAAGTAGAACCCTCGAGCAGAGATAGTGCTTGAACAGCTCAAACACAATCAGCATATCATGCAGATGGAAGTGATACAAGATGGAGGCACCATCTATATGATCAGCAAGTAATACGAGTGGGATTTGGGAAAGTACGCAAGCACACAGCACAGAGATAATAAGTGTGTGGCATCTGATAAGCTGGTATTCATTGGAAAATGTATACTCGGAGCCTTGGAGGAAAGTCAAAG
>ERZ724508.231-NODE-231-length-40885-cov-4.884031_pt1 | contig 40885 bp, 47 predicted proteins | sample MGYA00376041_ERZ724508 | MGnify/ENA primary metagenome ERZ724508 (study PRJEB28724, sample SAMN07190887) | wastewater metagenome | isolation source: effluent of sewage treatment plant in Hong Hong | place: USA: Christiansburg, Virginia | collected 2016-03-01 ...
GAACGATTCGAAGAAGCCCGCATCGAGCTGGAGAACGTGTTGGAGACGGAGAGCCTCTCGAAGGTACCAATAGTGATCCTTGGCAACAAAATCGATAAGAAGTAGGCAGTTCCAGAAGAACAACTTCGATAAAGACTCGGGCTGAAAGACAAGCTAGAGAACGGCGAGAGGCCACTTGCAGTGTACATGTGCAGCATCGCCAGGAAGATTGGCTACAGCGATGCTCTCAAATGGGTCGCCAAGTACCTCAAGTGAACTTCGGTGATTGTTGCTGCAGCATTGATGCCATTAGTGTTTTCGGCACGTTACTGACTAACGAAGAAGGTTGCGAGAGGTTGACAATTTCATCGATAATTATCTTCGATCGTGGGCGGTTCGGGCCTTTGTATTGAATACCCGATGATCGATGCCTCATTAGATATTAAATGAAGTTAATCAACTACTACCTGCTGCTGGCAATGCTGGCAGTTGCCAGCTACGGCTTTCACTCCAACCACAAGGCTGTCTAGTTTCAGGGCGAACACTTCTTCTCTGAAACGGAGAAATCGGCAAGCTATACATTGAAGAAGCTGGCCTCCAAACAACCTCTTGTTGTCACCCTCAAGAACAAGAACGATTAGGATGAGTAGTTCGACCAGCCGGTGTAGCCACCCATTACTGTCAGTATAAGTGAGGATGGAACGCTAAAGCGAAACTGTACGTTCCATCGCATGGACGATCTATGTAGCGTGGATTCGGTAACCTCACCAACCAACACCATCGTGAAAGTGGCATGTTCGGCTTTACCTTGTGACGTCATCTTCGAGGCATTTCAACCTCCTAGCAGTCAGCTCGAGCTGGATCGAGAGGTGACTGCTGAAAACCTCCATCTGTTTAATGTTGGCCAAGAAAACTTAGTCATGGAACTGATGAGCAACTATACCAAGATCTCGAGCATCGCAGATGAGGTAAGACTGTACTCGAGTGCTGATTACGAAGTTTACGATGACGGATAAATGCTCATTGTCGTGTTCAAGGAAAAAATGGATAGTTTCTTCCTCGAGGGTGATCCCAGGATGTTGAAGCACATCGTGATCAAGACCTCCCGGAACGCTGACTCGCTGGATATCGGCAAGGAGGCCCGATTCATTCCTCAGGGCTCTCGTGAAGTTCAACTGAATAAACTGCCCGAAAAATAGTTGAGGCTTGAGATGTCAATCAATTCGCTCAGGGAAGTGCCTCTGAAGGTCTTCACCGTGGAGTTTTTTGGCTACAACGGGAAGGAAAATAAAACATCGCTGGCGAAGTTCGAGATCGAACCAGAGGGAACTCAACCAAACTCTGACGTGAACATCATTCTGAAGCATGCACAGTTCAGTAAATACGAGCACGTCAACTTTACGGTGACTTCAAAGCAGTAGATTATTGTGACTGTGCGGGCGAACGATACCGACATCCACGAGATCGAGGCTGACGAGGAAAGCTACTTCGAGTTGGAAAAGGGTCAAACCATCAGCTACAAGATAGTTGCAGAGCCTTCATCAGATGAAAAACTAGAGATATTCGCTGGAGTTATCACTGAAGGAGCCGAAGGAAAGATTGATCTGAAGCTCAGTGAGAAGCCCTGCTTGTATTTCAAAGGCTGCAACTTGTAAATCACCAGCAAGGATGATCTTCAGGCTGGTATCATGGTGAGCCTCGACAGTAAGCTTGTAAGTGAAGTGAAGTATATCCCGCTGGAGAAGTCACTAACCTTCGAGATGAGATAGGGGGACCGAAAGCATCTGTTATTCAACAGCACAACCGCGAAGGATAGAGTGTTGAGCGTAAGCACGAGCAACCTCCTCGTGTACGCTTCTGTTGATGAGAAGTGCAAAGTGCCGTCACAAAAATGTGCAGATTACTTCGGCAACGCTGAAGACCCAATTGTATTGGAAAACCAAACAGGACCAGTATACATAACCATCAAGAGCTTGGAGCTTGTCAAGGCAACCATCCGCATCGATGAGAAGAATAACGCATTTGCCCTCGAAGACGGAATTCCACTGACCTACAGCATGGAAAAGGCCAAGAATGTCTTCTTTACGTTCCACATTCCAGCCAAGAAATCAGTCAACTTTAACTTGGTCGCTCCTTTGAACAGCTTTGTGATGTCAGTAGCCAATTCCAAGGAAAAGCCCGATACCGAGGATGTCGATCTGCAGTCAAGCAGCTCCTTTATTAAGTATGACCAGGAAAACATTGATGGACTTGACTTCACGGTCCTCGTCAAACGGGTTACTCAGAAAACCAATGAAAACTTCGTCCTCATTGCTTCAACCAAAGACTCAGTGATTACACTGGACCGTTCAGAGCCGCACTAAGACATCCTTGAACCCTCCATACCAAGGTATTTTGCAGTTCTGATGGATTTCTAAGAGATCGAAAGTGGGGTCAACATCCTTCTAAACCTCCACATCTTCCAGCAGGCCAGTGGAATCAATATGTCTGTCAGGGCATCTCAAAATATCAAAAAATTCGAAAGCGAGACGATGAGCATCACGAAGACTCCACAGTTGATCCCACTGACCAAGTTCGCTGAGGCCATCTGCGACAATGAACCTGAGGAGGCCACTGCATGCCACGTATTCTTGGAATTCACCAACCATGGTAGCCACTCACTAGACATTACGCTGTCCATCATTGGAAACAACAGTATCTTACAACTACGATCGGGTATCTGGCAATCCTTTGCATTAACCGAATTAACCAGTCAAAACCACTTTACGTTTACGCCAACAAACAAACGCTATCCCATAAATCTGCAGTTCTCGCATAGCTATGGAGAGTTCAGGCTCGCCTATACTTTGTGGAATAATAAGGTCAAGTAAACCAATTCAGCCGAGTGGCCTTTCCCTAATGCTGAAACCATGCCAGATCTCACGTTCGGACTCTTCCAAGGCAACGACTACACCATCCCTCCAGAAGAGATTGAAAAATGCTATCCCGACTGTATCCTACTTATAAGCCTGTGGGGCGAGAACAAGATAGGTAGCAGCTTGTTCGGATCATACCGAATCATGGCTACCGACGATATGATCGAGTTGGCAGAAGAGCACAAATTGCCAATCACTTTAGCCGTCAATGAGACCAAATCGTTGCTGATCGACCTGCAGCATTACATTGAGACCTAAAAGACACTGACAATCATGTCGTCTTCGTTGCTTGGCTTCCATGAATGTTTCGGAGGATTAGTGACAAGTCGCGACATGAAGATGCCAAGCGACCACAGCTTTGATTACCGACTGGATGCTGATGAAACCCAGCTGACTATGGCGGAGATCAAACAGAAAGTGGAAAGCAAGAAGCAGAGCGTTAAGGACGGAGTGAAGTTAGCATTATACTGCAAAAGCTTTGAAGCGAGTCGCTTTACATTGGAATTCACGACAAGCGAGAACTATATTCAGAAGTTGCTGGTTGGGCAGCCACAGCAAATTATCATTGCACCGCATGCAGAGAAATACATCCAGACTGAACACTACATGGACTATCGAGTCAAGGTCACCAGGACACAGGGTTATCCGCAAATCTCCTACCGAGCGTGCCAGCGCAAAGAGATGGAGGATTGCTATCAGAAGCTATCTGCAGAGCCCACTGACAAAGCAACTGACAAAGTTATTGAAATCAGGGAAAAATGGTGTGCGGGGTGCATGCTTCTTATTCGGGTGGTTGCAGGTGATGAGAAGCTGGTATTCGATGCTGTGGCACTTTCTCAATTCACCGCAGTCGAGCTGAAGGAAGGCATGGTTGCTACAGACATCGTCTCGGCTAACAGTTCTAATCTCTATAAACTGCAGGCAGTGCGTAACCAGACCATCACAGTGACAGTCACAGTATTCGAAGGGAATCTTACGATGCGGGTGTTTAACTACCTTGAAAATTTGGATAGGAACGGCACTAAGCACGGCAATATCCTCTCAGTTGTCGTCGGAGCTGCAGACTTCCATACCACCCAACCCGGTGAGAATCATGACAAGCCTATGCTCACCAACTTCGCTTTTTCGCAATCGTTCTCAGAGTTGATGGTTGAAGTTCGCAGTCCTGATCATAATGGTTCGTATTCGATCAGCTACTCCGTCGGTGAGCGCAGCCTGGTGCTACAAGATGGCGTGCTTTCCTCGGCTATCATAAAGAAGAATGAAACAGTGATCTTTAACTACCGGAACTACGGCCATGGCATGAACTCGATTGTCTCAGTGAGCTTCACCGACAGTGAGATGCTGGATGGCTGCTAGATCCAGATATCGCAGTCGATAGGCAATGAGTAGCCCGTGGTTCACTCGCCGGATAAACTCGCAACAAAGAAGAAATTGCCGCGACCGACAATAACATTCCATTTAAGTGACGCCTACAGCCAGTACGAAATCATCATCAAAAACACGAAGCCAAAGGATGCCGAGCTCAATATCATTATCAACCATCAGGACATCATCCTGCTGCCCTACGGCTATGAGTATTCCTCGACTGTTGGCAAAAACGAATCTGAAGACTTAATTGTTTGGGTCTCTAATGAAGGCTACGTTGAGTTTCATGTTCGCAAGTGTTCCTAATCGGATCTCACCTTCTCCTATGCTCTTGACGATGATGCCTACCAAAAAGGGGAGTTTAACTACTAGACTGCTGTCGAGCAGCACTACTACACAGCTTTTGTTAAAGCCCACGTTGGTAGTATCTACGTGCGCCTCACCAGTCTCGAAGGAAGTTTATATTCCATTGAAGCAACCGGTTACCACGACAAGCGGGATGTTCCCAACAGCGACATCAAGCCAGGCAATAAGGGGCTGATTGAATATACTACCATCAGCGATAAGCAAGTGGAAGTGGTATTCACCCCGATTCAATGTAAGGGACAGTGCCCTAACGCCACTTACTACTTCCTTCTTCATTCCAATCAAGAAAACGTTGTGAATCAGATCGCATGCCCGGGGAGCTTCTTCCTCTTCCAAAACAACGAGGTATTGGCTCCCACAACCATCCACCCCGAAAAAGCCTCCGATAAGCGACTGAAGTTCAAGCTAGACATCAGCAAAGAAATACAGTTCCTAGGGCTGAAGGCCATCATCGACGGAACTCACGAAGTGCCCTACCCAGTCATCGAAATTGCAACTTTCTGGGGTGGAGTTCAAAAAAGCAGACACTGGCTCTTCATCGCTTCGGGCCTTCTTGTTCTGGGAGTATTGCTTTGTGTCCTAGCAGTGTTCCGCCGCCGCAATCGCATGAAGTACCAGCAGCTGCCAGAGGCATTCGACTCCTCAGTTTGAACCTGGATTGTGTATGCAGTTAATTAAATTGGTTTATGGAGGCTGGAAAAGCCGCATAGAATCCGATTTCTGTGCCCGAGCTCATTGAGTTACTTCAGTTACCGCTTTCTGAGGAGGTACAAATCTCGCGAGGTAGACTCTTGGCAAACTCGAACACTCCCTTGAACAGCACTACTATCAGCTCATTACCGACCCAAACTGTGAGGAGCTCATTGTCGCTATGGTCACAACACTCTATTAGTTGGTGCAAACACAGGACATTCAAGAGCCGTCAGCCTTGAATCGGCAACTGTAGAAATGTTTGTGGTTGGCGGTCAGAAAAGTCGACCCCTCGCTGGCACTCATTAAGTAGATTAGCAGACCTTTGGCCAGTGACTATGAAAAGCAGCTGATAAGTGCAGGCAAGTTGCACCTGTTCATCCGAGTACTCAGCGTAATAACGTGGTGGAATTTAGGTACTCTTCTAGAATCAAACGCCAGTGAACAGAGACATGAACTCCTTCTTGTACTTGACCAAATCGGAAGGCATTACGATGGACCAACCGTTACGTTTCCCGTTCGAGAAGCACCCTTTTGAAGAAGGCGGAACCTTTTCGTTTTGGTTTTTGTGCTAAAAATCGCAAGAAGAGGCTAAGCTGATGTCACTGTTGACGAAGGAGCGGGTTGGCTTCGAGATATTCCTCAAGAACGACAAGATCTACTACCAACCATTGTACGGCGAGACGAGCAAGTCATGGATAAAGCCAAAAAGTACGCCGGTGTATCTCTCCGACCTGCCGATAGGCAGAGCATGCTCCTTGTCGATCGAGTTTGAACTGAAACGTAAGATAATTCTAAAGTCGACTTGGCTGATCAACCTGCATATCACAAGCGATCGATTGGTGAGCCTAAACAACATTGAAATTGATATGCCACAACTTCCATCCAAAGAGCTGTCGCTGGAGTTATTCAAAGGATTCGAGGGGTGTATTTCATCGGTGCTGCTTCTCTCCAAAAACCTTGCCAGGCATCTGGAGGAAAACAATATCAGAGGGTTCATGTACGAAAACGAAATCAGGAACTTTACATTCTTAAGTGAAGGAGAGCTCAAGCATGTCGTACTGCTGTATACACCCATCCGATCGGCCCGGAGGGAGCACGGCGCGATCGAGCTATTCGACGTCTATGGAAGGAATAATGCAGTGATACCGGCTGGTGCTGGAGGTATGCTCCTCAACCTATCGATAAAGAAGGAGATAGGGAGCTATGGTGGGATGGGCACCTACCTGTCCATCCTAAAGGTCATGGAGGACTGTCCAGCGACCACTTCAGAGATTCTGAATGACTACCTCCGGATGCTGATCAATATCTTCCTGAACAAATCAGGAGCCCAGGAAGAGGCGGCCAGTTTAAATGCGTTCGCCTTGATCAAGGAATATCTGGTTCGGACACGGATGAAGCTCATCGAGGAGAACACAGTATATCTTCTGAAAGAGCTGTTTTGTTCACTTAGCAACAAAGGCATCAGGCAGTCATGCCTAAAAACGTTGTTGTGGGGATTGGATGTTAGTGAGTACTTACAGTCCAACCTATTCGAGCTGTATATGAAGGGATTGGGGAGTCTCTACAATGAAGACCTGCAATCTACACTTCCGGTCTTCGGAATCCGTGACATAATCAACTACATCTCGGATGTGCTTGAAGCCAGACCTATTTGCTGCCGGAAGCATGGATTATTGAGTGATATCGACTAGGAGTAGAACGAGTACCAGAAGCGCCTGAGGAAGTACTTCGAGATCATCCAGAGCATAATCGAGCAGAAAAGCGAAGATGCAAGCTTACCTGCGATGGTGTTAGAGGTATTGCAGATGTTTACATTGAAAATGTCTGCATGTCTGTGCGAAGTTTTGCTGGACTTCATCGATAGTGTAGCAGCGAGATCCAGCCGAGTGGAATAAGAGTTTTCAATACAACTGGTACCCATCGAAACTAAGCTACTGGTTTACTCCCTACTGGCCAATATCAATAGTGTACCTGTGAAGGCGAGGGTGCTCAAGTTGATCTTTAAATGGCACGGAGATTAACTAGTCAACCGCTAAAGGGTGGCAGCCTATGAACTGTTAACATGCCTGAGAGCATTGGACAGCGACGCATTCAAGAATTCAGTAATGAGCCACGACGACAAGTTTTCAATGGATTCGGAAGACAAGAGTTCAGAACCGAAATCAACGAGCCTCACTGAGCTGCTGCGCAATTGGAACCGTAAGGCAATTAGTTAGCGACTAGAAACTATGGATCATCCTGCTATCGTCGATGTAGTAATTGAATGGGCCTACAATCAACCACGTCCCGAGGAGAGCTGTAATAATGGGCTTCTGCTTCTTGCTGATCTTTACTGCATGGCAAGCAACAACCTCAAGAAGCACATGTGGCATGAGGTGGGTTTGAGAGTGTAATCCACACGATTCGACCCTGATTTGTTGCTTTGGCTGACCGAAGCTCTGCTTATAGAAGTGGCAAAGTACGAGTAGGAGGACCACGAGCTAATGGGAATGATCTTGGAGATAATTGTGTTTTACGAGGTGGAGCTGATAATCAAACAGGAGGATTCTAATGAAAATGCCGTAATCACTTCGTCCATAATCCAAACCGTCTTCGCGGCAAAGTTCAATGGCTAACCTAGGGAGTCGCAGCTTGTTGCCTACCTGTATATCTTCGAGGCTATCATGAAGAGGTTTGATTAGATGGAGTTAAAACCTGATAAGCTACCCACACTGGGCAGCATCGTGATCAACAGCTGCTATAAGCATCTGATCCAGTACTTTATGCTCAACAACTTCGAAAACGAAAGTGATTTCGAGCAGTCCAGTGAAGACGTCCGGATGGACCAGCTGCCTCTCCAAATATTGGACCACCTCCTCAGTATCCTGCAAAAGTTAGTGAACACTGGCCACAGGTTGACTTCTGAGGAGAGTAGTTCTACAAACCAAAGGATGCTGCTGGTGCTATTCCAAAGCGGCTTTGAGTTGAGCTCAGCTGAGCAACAGGAACAGCGACCGTCCCTGCTGTGCATGGTATTCATTAGTTTGCAATGGCTGTTCGATAACATTGTGGATAGTCAGTTGGAGCTCAAGTAGCACTGCCTACGTCTGATTGAAAGTTACTTGTTGCTGATGATGGAGCTCAGCGAGAACAGCGGTTCCTTAAATTTCAAGCCCTACGAATGCTAGCTGTCAACCACCTTTCTGAACGTCGTGAGTTTCCTCGAGATCAAGTTCTACCAGTATTTCCATTTCCAACCTGCGAACAACCTTGAATAAACCCTGCAGAACACACTAAGGCACAATGCTTCGACACTCAGCCAGCGAGTAGTCGACATATTCGTGCACGTGCTGTAGTTGTTGAAGTATATTGGCGATGTGGCAAACCGCTAACATCGTAGCTTCTACGAACTCATGCGCCCGAAGAACAATCAATCCAGGTTTAAGCTCAACTGCCTCTACTCGCAGCTGATGAAGCAAATCGACGACAGGGTCATTGAGTTCTATTACATCGAGGATGTCGGCAAGCGTGCACGTGAAAAACTGGAAGCCAGTTTGCTCGACCGAAAGATCAGCAGGTACTCAATGTCAATCGAAAAAGTCATGACGAAGAAGATGGATAATTTTTTGGAGGTTCAGAAGAGGGCCTTTACACCAATTGTCAATGGGTCCCTTTCCAAGTATAATGATGCTACTGGCGACAAGTACAAGCTTGCAGGGCAGTTCTAGGAACAACTTAACCTCCTTCGGCTCGATTCGGATAGTAGGCAGAGAACAGCGGCGACCAGAAGACTGCATATGAATGAAAAGTTTCGAAGAGAGGTGAGGAGAAGTCAGCAGAAGCTATGGTAGGCCAGCAGGTTATTTGAAGGCATTTGGGCATGCACTAACTTTTACCATTTCAGTCAAAATGACAACGGAATCGAATACAACAACGAACTGTTGGATGTCTACGAGAGAAGTCGGTCGCGCATGCAGACCCGTTCTCGCCTGAAACCATTCATGAAGATAAAGCTGAAGAAGGCTTACAGTCCATTGTAAGAATCTCTTCCTGAAGACCTTGTGTATCTGGAGAACTTTGTGCCTGCACGCCCCAAAGCAGAAGATGCGAAGAAATCAGAGCGATATCTCAAGCTTGGTCTCCAGTTCATTAAGAAGAAGTTCATCGATCGGATTATGCGATCGAGTCAGTAGTCGCCGCTGACGGAGTAACACTATTTCAACGATGTGCTGTGGAACCATAAGCTAAGTCTATGGACAGGTGATATTCGGCTTTCGCGTGATCGACTGGAGTTCTGCTATAAGCAGCCAGGCGATTATGGTCACCTCGCTCTTTTCAAGTTTCGACTGCGTGACGATAAGCCTCTGGTGCGTTCTTGGAGGGTCTCGTAAATAGAGTCGCTGACATTTCAAAAATTCCTGCTGAAGAACAATACAGCCGAGCTACTTTTCAAAGATGGACGATCACTATTGTTTACGTTTCTGAGCGATGCAAACAAATGCGTTGATTTCGCCGAGTGCTTAGCAAGAGTCAAAAGAAATCTACAGCCAGATGTCAACCTGGATCTCTTCCCAACAAAGATAGTGCCTCCCATGAAACTGTTCTAGAAGAGCGAAGCGATGCGCAAGTGGTTGAATGGCTAGCTTTCCAACTTCGACTACCTTCTCAACCTCAATTTTTTGTCTGGAAGGTCAAATGAAGATCTCAATCAATACCCCGTGCTGCCTTGGATTCGGTCGCAATACGATAACACCAAGGACAAAAACTACCGTGATTTAGGGTGTAACATGGGGTGTTTGGGCACCGAGTAACGGAGGGAGAAGTTTAGGAAGGTATATGAATCTAGTTAGCACTTTGGCCCGACTATCCTGCAGCAAGAGCAGTTCCACTACGGCTTCCACTACTCCAACCTACCGATAGTACTGCAGTTTCTCATTCGGTGCAACCCCTACACCGAAGCTTGTAAGATGCTTCAAGGAGGCAAGTTCGATGTTCCCGACAGGCTCTTCTCGTCACTCGCAGACAGCTTTAACAACGCAGTGCGGGAAATGTCTGATGTTCGAGAGGTGATTCCCGAGTTCTATTACTTCCCGGAGTTCCTGCTTAACAGTGAATAGTGGAATTTCGGTGTGCAGCAAAACAACCATAGGGTGGACAATGTTGAACTTCCATAGGGCTGTTCGAACGCCTACGAATTTATAGAAGGACACCGTGAAGCACTGGAAAGCGACTATACTTCCGAGAATCTGCATAAATGGATCGACTTGGTGTTCGGCTATAAAAACTGTGGCAAGGAAGCAGAGTTGAGCATGAATAAGTTCTTCTACCTCACCTACGAGGACAATTCTGAGCTTGTATAAACACTCACTGAAGACGTAACTGATCGAGTAACTCAGAAAAGGTCTTTGGAGTCTCAGATAGCCTTCTACGGTAAGACTCCGAGCCAGTTGTTGACAAAGCCTCACCCTCAACGAAGAATAAGAAAGAATCACCCACTTAATCTTCAGAAATCTCGAAGAACCGGATACTTTACTGATGAAAAATCGGTGAAAGACCCACCACCTCTGCATCACCCTACCAAGCCTTTCTTCTGTAAGACAAGAGAGGGAATTGTGCACTTTAGCTACTGCCCTTCTGTCGATAAGTATGTTATACTCCGACGTGACGGTATTGGGAGGGTCTTTTCACTTGATCATGACAAATAATCGTCGGGGTCGATGATAGATCGCGAATTCCAAATTGATTTCGATCACTTCGAGTACTCCTTCAGCCTTGACGAACGAGCACCCTTCAAATAGCTGCCAATCATTGCCGTCAATGCTTAAAGCATTATCGTTGGCGGAGTATGGGGAGGTCGCTTACTCTGCTTTGACATCACCAACGACAAAGTAGAAGCATACTGCAAGCACAGCGAGACAGTCACTGCACTAACCCACTGTTAAAGCTCAAAATTGATTGCTTCAGGCAGCTACAACGGTTAGGTTATCCTCTGGGAGTACAATAGTAAAATGAAGGTGCTTTACCACACCAAACTAGTGCATCACTACTCGCGAATCAACCATTTGGCTATCGAGGACTAGCTGAGGTTGCTGGTGAGCGCTGGTGAAGACGGATTGGTCGTGCTTTGTAACTTATTCTCAGGCAAACTGCTGAGGACCTTCCGGTTTGCGTAGCCAGTGAGTTGGGTGCTGACACTCAGCTATCCTTACCATATGCTGCTAATAAATGCAGGTAAAAGGCAGCTCTGCTATAGCATCAATGGACAGTTTTTAGATTAAGCTGAATTCGATGTCGCACTCAAACCGCAACTCTACCGTCAAATGGGATATCAGGACCGCGCAATTCTCAAACTCGAAAAGTAATTTGTGTGTCTAAGCCTACCAGACTTTCGTACGGAGTCACGCTACTGTCCCAACCGCGACACCGACCATAGCCTGAGCCACTTTATCGTGAGACCTGGTAACATTCTCTTTGCAGTGGACGATAAGGTGGTATACGCCTACGAGCCCGAAGAAGATTAGCTCGGTTGATTTTTATCTGTTCCGGTATTGTGGGTATCACTTGTAGATCTTCTTGATGGTGTGCTTCTCGCTCTTGCTGGTTTCCCTGAACGGCTTCATATCATCGTTGAGTGGGAAGAATAGTTTTGATTGCCATCCAGTGCGTTGGCTTAGAAGGCGACGGGTCTTCTTATCGAAGCTGGCTGATGTCGACCATCGTGGCAGGATGTCGTTCAACAACGTAATGTTGCTACTGATGCGCAAATAGAGAGTTTTCAAGACGTCTTCCTGCTTCTTCTCTTTCAACGCATATACTGGGTTCCAGTTCCACCATAGCAAGCTTGAGACTGCGGTGATGCCAACAGCCGCTGCCTTAAAACTCAAGTACGTAGATAGGTACGACCAACGTTGATCGAGCGCCCGGTGAGAAGACAGCTGGCAGCAAAAACGGCAACTGGGAACACCAGGTTGCTGATCTGGTTGCATCGAGAGTACCAAAGGTAGCCTGATACTTCTTTTGACTTGAGCATGTAGCGCTCGTATCCTTGGTTGATGACCCAGCTGCGTTCCTCATCGGTCCAAAAGTCCCAAGGGAGATCCTCAGTGTTAGAATCGTAGCCAGTGGTGTATTGCGATAGTCTAGCCATCAAATGACAATATAAGTGAGATATTATTGTTAACGAATTCGGTATGAATATCACAAGGAAGGGATCGGCAGGGAAGCCTCATGCAGGTCAGAAGGAGCATCTTCAAACTCTGCCGTGTGAAAGCTTCGAGCACGTGTACTAGGAGGACTTCAAGAAGCACACTGGGTCAGTGAGTGTGGAGTTGGTCGATGCTCGCCAAGACTTTCTTATGCCAGCTTCACCAACGTTCCCCAACGACCAATACAGTCAAATATCGTACCGTGGGGTGGTTGAGAAGTAAAACAGGCCTTCGCTGATCAATCGTAACAACGAACAACGAGGGGTCAGCAAATAACGAAATCTCTCGCCAAACAGTCTGAACCCACCGCCGACGACTCTCCACGAATCAAGGCTACTGCGCGGCGCCAACCAAAAGCTAACTGAACATATCAATGAACTAGAATCCGAGAACAAACGTCTGACAATGATGCTATCAACCTGTGAAAAAGAGCTTGAAAAGAAACTACGTGAGGAGTTCAAGGTTCTCAACTTCTTTGAATCCAAGAATTCCTCGGATAGGAGTCATGTAGATCTTTACCTTGAGCTAATGGCGATGAAGTAGATGTATGAGAAGCAGGAAGCAGCACAGCTTGCCATGCAAACTCGCTTTCAGAATATGGAGAGAAGCCAGAAGCAGAGGGAGCATGAGTTTGAAGGCGAAGTCAAGAAGTTCGACTCAGTGATTGACCAGCTCAATAACAAATGCCAACAACAAAAGGAAGAACTGAAGCAGCTGCAAGGCAAACTAGGAAGTTACGAGGCTGATCTGCTCAGAAAGGACAGATAGCTTGAGACCAATTCCAGCCAGATCAAAGATTTAAAGGAAGAAATCGAACGCAACCGTCACTTTCCGAAGCGGGTCAGATAATTGGAAGAAGATTGTAAAACGAAAGCGTTCCAGCTCAAAGAGTTCCAGAACAGCCTGACGGAGGTGGAAAAGGAATACGAGCTAGTAAACCTTGAGAACGAGAAGAATAAATAGGCGAACCGAAAGATTGAGAAGAAGCTGTAGGCTGCCAACAAAGAGAAAGAGAGGATGGCCAGGCTGCTTGAAGAGGAGAAGGAGTGTCTGAACCAACTTAAAAAATAGAACGAGGAACTTGAGAGTAATAAGATCAAGCTCAATAAAGAACTGTTGCGTATGGGAAATGATCTGAAGACACTCCGCAGTGAAAGTGAGTTCCAAAAACAAATTCACACTGAAAGAGAGCTCGGTGAACTCTAGGCACTACGTTCTGAAATTGAGCAGCTAAAGTATAGGCTGGAGAAAGAGAAAACTGAGCGGGATCGGCTTGAAGGTAAGTGCAGCCTTGCTGATCAGGAGTACTCCAAGCTCGAGAATCAGCTCAACTAAATCGTTCGGGAAAGTAACAAGGAAATATAGCTGGCTCGGACAGAGAATGATCGAACTCGTGTGGAACTGGAGAAGGAACTTATAGAAGCCAAACAGTCGCTCAATGACCTCAAGCGCAAGCTTAATGATATGGATCTTGAAGGTCGCAGGGACTCCTACCCGACGAAGTATAGCAGCAAAAACCATCGAGAAGACTACTTCTTTAACAACTAGTCGAGGATTCAAACTCTTGAAAAGTACCAGTCAAACAGCGGCCATTACAAGTCGGAGTCGAGATTAGCTAGCAAGCTAAAGGAAATACTACGATGCCTCCGCGATACCCTGCCAAAGTATGACTCAATCAGAATGAAAAGACCTCCACTGGGAAGTGGCATGACCAGTCCTACCGTGGTCTCGTCCGAAGAGGAGCTCGAATCGTACGTCAATGAAATAAGTGTATTAGTGGGAAGCCTTGTTCTCTTAGAACAGAAGGAGTCTAAATAAAATGAGTTGCTTCGCGAAAGGGTGGAGGCCTATGAAAAAGAAAGAGAAAACTTTGAGCAAGACAAGACTTTCGAAATCGGTTTGAAAGAAGAAGCCATAAAGAAGCTGATCCAATTTGTGCCTCCAGAATGCACCGATCTGGTCTCTGACTACCTATTCGTAGTCGAAGAGATGTCAACTCGCTGTACGAACGAGCACTTACAAGACAAGACCGAGCTATTGAACCAACTGACCCAGCAAGCATACTCCTGGCGGGAACGTTATCGCCAGTTGGAAGAGGTTGACCGCCGCTTCACAGAACTAAAACTGGAGCACGAACAGCTTCGCAGACTACTGACCGTGAACGAAGGAAAGCGGTGCTAGCTAGCAGAGCTAAACAAGCGTGATGTAAAGAAAAAGTACTTCGAGCACACCTGATCTCATTATGCAAGTCAAATCATCGGCCTATCTCATTGGTTCATTCCCCGTATAGCCAGTAAACTTCAAAGATGTCCCAATTGCTGATGTTACGCTTCATTGTTCGCTTTATGCGTTCCACCAATTATTTGAAGGCTTCATTGAAGTGCAAAAGGTTTATGTGATGGCATTCGAACTTCATGCGCATCCACACCTTCAGATAAAGGTAGAGCAGGCAAAGGCGATGCATTTACGGGAAAGTAAGGGGGTTGCTAGCCAGCATCCTACCGAATTTCTTGAGAGTAGAGCTGCTACATTTCTTCTAAGTCCACTATGGATCGTCCGAAAGGTGAAAGTATTTCTTCAGCCAGTGTGCGAGGTTGATGCTGGCCAATGCAAAGCAGAAGTCGTTCTAAGGTTGGGCCATACTATCCACTGTAAAGCGCTACATTTGCACAAAACGTAGGATTAGCTCCAACCCCATCAAACCACCGGCACGCAGGTCAGTTTAAGGTTTCTAACCCTGGAAGCCCAGTTTGAGCCATCGTTTACTCGTGAAGTCTTGCGGGCAAACCTCTTGAAAGTATAGTTGGTAGAGGCCGCGGAATAGGTTCCGAACTGTCTGAGGATCACAGGGCCTATTGAGATATTGTTTGAGTTTGTAGAACGCGAGAAGCTCGGATTAGTTCAGCTAATCTGAGAGACCACCGAATAGCGAGCAAAAGGCATTACTTGGCGAACGTCTGACTGGCTGCGGAAAATGATTAGACATTAGTTTATAGCAGATCATAAAACGGATTCCACTACAGCGCTTTACATCGAAGTAACCTCAGAATTGTTCTCTCAGTTGTATCTCTTAGAGAGCACTTAAGAAGATTCTATATTCCGAAGCAGAAGGCACTAATGCAAGAATTGAAACGAGTATCTGTTGTGCCACTCAAAGGAACCTCCGATCAGGACGTGACCAATTACCAGCGGTCCAAGCATGGGCTGGCGAGCCGCTCGCGTACCATCGAAACTTTTCTGAAGCGTGAGACACTAGAAGGTATGGTGATCAGTCTGAACCAACCAAACTCGAAGTTGAACCTGAGTGTTCGGCCAAGATCAGCAGTTGACCGCTATCAATACGAACCCTCTGTCAAGAGAAAGGTCTCGCGGTATCTCGAGGCAAAGATTCGACGAAGCCCACGTCAAACCTTAAAATGTGCCGACTTGTGGAGCGATGCGCACTGCAAGAATGTGATGAAGCAATGCAACCTTACAAAGAGTTACTTTCTGGAGCACCACCGAGAAATCTGCGAAAAACCCCAAAAGCCGTAACTTGTTAGCGCAAATACAGTGACTATGATGGCAAATTCTAGTCTAGTAATGAATACCAGAAAGGCTCAAGGTCTGAAGAAGAAGTGCCGAGTAGATATGAAATCGCTGCTGATGACGATAGCAAAACGCAAATAAAGGTAGCAAGTACAAAAGAAAGAGCAGAACCTGTACAAGGATCTGTCTAAGATGCTGACGAAGAAGATCATGGATTACCGGGTGGGTATTGAGCAGGTCTCCCTTGAATAATTCGAAAATCTCAGGCGGTGCCAAAATTACTGCCATCTCGTCGAGAAGAATCTGGTTCCCTAGTATAAATTCAAGAGCGATAGTCACGGTACGGCATCAAGGTTAATGACCACACGAGCCTCCACCGCACGTTCCTCGAGATGGCAAATACGCTCTAGTCCAACTGAGAGATAACCCAAGATCGCGGAAAAAACAACCGTCCAATAGAACCTCCAGGAAATATTAAATCGCGCCGAAGATCTTTGCAGCTAACTGAGGAAATGCTCCCTCCGATAGGAACTCACTGCCTTCGAAGTTTATAACTAAAAGCTGGGCACAATGATGCAGTCGAGAGCGAAGAGCCTTGCTCGGCTTCGCTTGTGACTTCAGGATTTAGCAGCTGATGTAACATCCCTCTACTGAATTAGAATATAATATTAAAAGTATGTTAGGGTCACCTCGCACTCCTTTGGCTTTACTTGAGCAGCAGCTGTAGACTAAGATCACGGAGATTGCGGGTATCAAACGCAAACTGTAAGCAGAGATGAAGGATAGGGAGGATGTGTTGGTGGCTAAGTAACAATTGCGTAGCGCCGTCCATTCGGTATCCCAAGTAATCACTGCTGTTCGGCACATGCTGAAGGATTTGAAGCAAACCTCTATCGAGTAGATTGCAAAGCTGCTTTAATGGATAAGTCCGGTCCTGACCGAACAGTTTTAGAAAGTTAGAAGGGCAGACCAGAAGTAGATTCTTCGCCTCACTACAGAGCTGTGCAGGGTTAATGCTCAGCATAAGCACATCCAGCAGGGTGAGGCGCTGGCAGGCCGTAGGCAATCAAGTGATTCGGAGCATAAGAAGATCTCACAGTTCATTCGTCAGCAGGACTAGCCAATTGCCTTGAAGAGGTGCGATGTCACTTCACCAGCTAACCGCGATTTTGGATAGTAGTTGGGAGCTTCGCCAGCCTTGGAGATTCCCTGCATTCAATTGTAAACAATCAACGAAGAGGAATAATCTTCGCAGTGCATTCAGCAGAACACCAAGGCGAAGGTCAAGGTAAGGAGCAGTGTTACGGGTATCCATCTAACTCGAACATAACCGACTGAACAGTATCAGGCACCGATTCCGATTCCAACAGTGCGTGCTGAAAGCCAAAGGCAAGAGATTAAGCTAAAGGATCTTAACAAGGTGTGTATTGAAGACTTAGCCAAGATGATAGACAAGGTGACTCCTTCAAAGATAGTAATCAAGGGAGTCGTCGAGAAGATTCAACGAAGACAGTCATGCAGGCCTGATGAAATGACATTTAGCGAGTTTGACGAAGACCGCGAGAACAAGTGGCACAAGACAACAATATCCCAACAAAACAATTTTAGCAAGAATATCAGCGTCATTGAGTTAGGCAACAAGAAACGTTCTTTGTCAAAGGAAAATGCTCATAGTAGGGAAAGGTCAACACAGCTTAGTGAGCTCAAACCCGTCGATCAAAACCTTCAGAAGTCACAATCTCGCGAAAAGATCAAAGTAACTGTAAAGGACAATAAGCTGGACCAATCCAGAAGTCGGTCGATCAGTCGTCCTGAGAGAAAGAATAGCTACAGTAATCATAGCACAACTGCTAACCAGACCAACACAAGAGGGTCCTTCGTGCAGGCTCGTTCTCATTTGGTAGAGCAGCTTTCTAAAATGGAGTTTTGTACTGGTGACCGCCGTTATGAACTTCGTTTCGAAGGTTCCAAGAAGTAAAATTCCCGATGTGGTAACGGTCGCTTGGAATATATCAATGGGTTGGTCTACGAAGGAGAGTTCAGGGAGGATATGCGCCACGGCTATGGGTAAATCAATCGCTAATACAGAGTGCTATCCTTTAATGGCAGAGAGATCTATAGTGGGAACTGGCAATCCGACCAAATGTCCGGCAGAGGTGTTTTGAAGAACTTCCATTGTATTTGCCGACGTAAACTTCCCGAATAATCCCTGCTGAGGACATCAGCCTACGAAGGATAATTCCGCAACAACAGTATCCATGGCCGGGGTATTCTCACCTTCCAAAGTGGTCAGCGCTTCGAAGGTTACTTCCACAATAACGTTCCCCAAGGAGAACTAACCCTTGTGGAGAGGTCTTTCTGTTTGGAAACAAGCCAGTTTCAACTTTGACTTTCTGTAGAGTTATAAGCTTAAATGTCGAACTCACACGTAGTCGTTGGGTTGGTTACCTGTGCACTATTGCTTTCGGTCTGCCGGGGCTGCTCTTTGCTGTAAAACCAGCCGTTCAAGCCAGACGAAGAGAGCTTAGTAGCGAGAGTCAATGGTGGTGAGGTGAAGCCGGATGAGGTAACTCAATGTCTGAGGGCCTCTCTGAATAAGGGATTGTACGATGTCGCTGAAGCCGTGTCATCCCTCGGTCAGTCCACCAACCAAGCAAACCATGCTGTTTATGATGAATAGGTCAAGCGACTCACCCAATTCTCGCGTTAGCTGATCACTGGCATCACCACAATCGCCCCGATTATGAAATGGGCTCAGAACAACGAAACTGTACTTGTTGCCTTTAAGCTGTCCCATCGTTGGGATAGTCCTCCGTGCACAACTACCAAACACTAATCCTTCAATTTCGAAAACAATACAATCGACTACGTGAACGATTGTGTGGTAAGTCGACAGAAGATCCATTTCAAGGTAAAGTTGGATCTGTGGCAGTAAGTCGATCGTTAGGGTTTGGAAATTAAACGAGACGGAGTGGGAACCTATCTAATGACGATCCGCAAGAAATCGCCTGCTTTGTGGTTGTATCTCGACAAGAGCAAGACTCGTCATCAAACTTGGGGAGATATCGCCGAACGGCCAGAATACTTCGAGCATATGAACGCCTACAATCGGATGTTGGACTCAGAGTTAGCAATAGAACGTGCACGTTCCGCAAAAAGTGAGTGACCCAGTTATTATTTAGGCGCCAAGTGGCTTACAGTTGCCACCCTGCTCCTTGTGATCTACATGCTCTGAACATCGTTGTAATTTAAATGGGAAATAACTCTGGGAGGTCCATAACTGAAGAACTCGAAGACCGCTTCACATTATCCAGACGGTTTGTGGATCCAAGCATCACGCTGAGGCAAGACCGCAAGGATCATAGTGAGTACCTAGTTCGATAGCTCGTGATGTTTAAGGAAGATGAATACAAACGAGAGGTCGAACGGCTGAGCGAGAAGAAGCTCATCCAAGATCCGCACGTTGTCGGCCTTGTAGGTACAGTAGTTGCTAATCTCAGACTACCTGTCAAACGTGGAGGATATGTTCTGTTCGACGCATCACAAGATATACGCCATCTATGCCTATCCTCACCGCAACCTTGACCAGTAGATTTCGGAGCGGTTCTTCCAAAAGAGGAGGTTCGAGGAAAAGGAGATTTGGTCAATACTGGCCAGCTGTATTCTCGGGCTGGCAACCCTCCAGAACCACAATATCAAACACCAGGAACTGCAATCGTAAAATGTTTTGTTGTCAAACACTGGTGTTATTCAAGTGGCCGATCCGTACTGCACAGCATCCCCGAACAATTATCAGAGAATGCTGCATTCTCGGCTCACAAAGAATATCTATCTCTCTCCTGAACTCTGTGAGCTGCTGTCGAAAGAGGAAGTGGTGGTTCCGGAAAGCATCAACCCATACAAATCAGATGTGTTTACACTGGGGATGATTGCTCTGGAGATGGGACTGCTCCAATATCAGCATGAGTGCTATCGGGACGACTTTACGAGAGTTCATTGGTAGACAATTGAGTATAGGATTGAGGAGATGGGGCGCAATTACAGTCAGTAACTCAAGGTTATGGTGGAACTGATGCTCCAGCCAAACCCTAATGATAGACAGCTCTGGTCGGAGATGCAAACATATGTCAAGAAATCCGAGCCGGTGTTCGTTTAGAGTCAAATTGTCCAAGAACCTATCGAGAATACTCAATAGTCTCGAGGAAACAGTAACACCGTCAGCCCCAAGAAGAGGGATCGACAAAGCATCAAGCTGCAACCTGCGCAACACAGCCAATCTTCAGCAACTCAACAGCCAACGTCCCAGCTCAAAAAGCATCCTCAATAACAAGCAATCACGGATGTCAGTGTTCTCGAAAGGATACTCCCTGTACAGGTTAGCAGTGTCAGCCGACCAAAGTTAACTCACGGCCCGAACGACAGCTATATTACGAAAGTGCAGTTCGATGAGAATCTTATGTAAGTTTCAGATGACGAGACCAATGAGCAAGAGAATAGCGAGGCTATTAGACAGTAAGGAGCAGGAAAACCACTGTCCAATAAACCAAGTGAAGCCAGCTTCAACCATAACCCTTCTCAGAAGAGCGTCCAGCCAGTCAGTCACAATTCTTCGATGGGAAGTCTCAACCCTCATATCGTTGTTAGCGATGCCAATTCCAACCGTGAGCCCATCAGCATTCATCCAAGAAGCTTCGTCAAAAATGGATCTACAAAGAATATTGGGGTTGAATAGGTAACTTCTACCCAACCGAAGGTTGATTATGCCCCCACTATAGCGCCAACAATAGTGCCAGCTCCTGAGTCGACATTCTTCGTTCCAAGTTATACCTCTTCCAGTTATGAACCCTATCGAACCTATTCGCGTTACGAGCCAATAAAGACCAATGGAATGGACCCCTTGAAGCCAAGCTATGGAATGCCGAGCATCCCCTCAAGCTCTTTCAGTCCGACATTTAACTACCCACAAATCAGCACTAGCTACTATACAACATCCTCATTGGATTGGATGCCGAAAGGAGCATCGTCGTATACTTCCCCCGACTACAAAGATCTCTTCACAGACTACACCAAATTGGGAATTCAAAAACAGAATGTGTACATCCCCAGCAGTACTCTTATGCAGCCTATCAGAGTTTAGCAAGTGCCCGCTTCGGAATTTGAGTCTGGATTGATTCAGACCAAGAAAATTGGGGATCCATCCCCTTATCCCAAGGAGGTTGGACTTACTGGTGAGGGTAAACCTACCGAGTCTGTTATCTCACCAAGCCCAATTCGAGCAATGATGAATAATTCTTATACAAGCCCAATGGCTCTCCCCAAGGAGAGCAGCTCAGTTGAAATATCCTCATTGAGACCTGTTGAGGTTCCAGCAAGCAAGCAACCTCACGCTATCACTGAACCTTCCAACCACGTGGAGACGCCTCCAACTCAGCTCTCTCAGAACCGTTCTCAGAGTGTGAGCAAGATCGTTCCGATTACCAAAGAAGCTACGACACCGATCTATGTTATAGATCATTTCAAGCATGGGGCTCGCTACGAAGGTGAAAAGGTAAATAACCTTCGTCACGGCAAAGGAAAATTCTTTTATCAAGACGGCGGACTGTATGATGGAGATTGGGTGAGAAACAAAATGTAGGGTCACGGAAAGCTATACTATAAAAGCGGCAAGATCGCCTATGAGGGCGATTGGAAAGACGACGAGTTCTGCGGCAAAGGCATCCTTTACAACGAGTTCCCAGAACAAATGACCAAACCCTTCGACCCACACGACTTCGACAATATGGATGAATTTTGGACAAGGTTCGAAGGTACAGTTGTTTCCCTATATAGGCATCTTCAACAAGGATATGAAGGAAGGCAAGGGTACTCTTTACTTCACCAACGGCGATTACTTCGCAGGAAGTTTTTAGAAGGACTTCGTGAACGGACCAGGATTGTTCTGTTCTGAGGGCAAGAAGCTAAGAGGAACATGGTCAAACAACAAGTTAGTAACGGAGCTTACTGCAGAATGAACTTTTTAATGACACAAATTCACAAGCAGGTCAGAAGTGTTTGCAGAAGTAATCCATCAGAACTGCGGGGTTGTATTGCGTAAATGTTGCTGCATCGATCCAAATGGACTCGCTAATCTTGTCCAGTTCCTTTAGCTTGTAGATAAGCTTGCCATCCGCGAATGCAGTATCGATGATCTACACCTGTCCCTTTCGAAGGCTCTCTGGATCGAAGTCGCTGGGTTCGGTTATCTACTTCATACTTGTGCTTTATGGTTCTGGTGCTTGCTCACTTGTTGCTGCTGGTTTGGGGTTACGGCTGCGGGTTTTATAGGGAGACTTGACGTAAACGGGAGCTTCCAGTCCGCCATCACTCTGCTCGAAAAGGAAAGCTTGGTTTTCCAAGTTAACGCTGCTAAGCTCTTCGTTCCCAGACTGTTCGCCTTCGGAATCATCATTCCCATCTTCTGATTCCTACTCTAGCATCAGTTCAGGGTGATGTGAACGAGTTCGGAGATTTCTCCCATTGGCGGGTTCCACAGCACTCTCCTTTTAGCTCTCTACTTTACTCTGTTCAGCTTTCGTTGTACCTCTAGTCCGTAACTTCCTCACCTTTGGCTCATCAACTTTCCTGATTGACCTTGTGCGAGGGAGCTATTTTTCTTCCTCTACATTACTTTTTGAAGTCTTTGTGGATAGCTTAGCGATTGACTTGCTCTCCTATCGCGACAGTCGTCGTTCGAACTCGCGAACCAACCCCATGACGAGTTTTAGATTTTCCTCCGGTTCCCATGTGTTGGTGCTTTCTGCCCATCCTTTCCACTTCACCTCATATTCCACTCGACCCGACTTGGTATTAGTACGTCGGTTTCTGATGGCTTCAACGACATAAAAATTCCCTTGCTTGCCAGCTGGTTGATCGTTCTTGCCCTTCATTAGCTTGGGTAATGAAATGAAAAATATTATTGAATACTTGTGGCAGACCGACCAAGCACTAAAATTCGGGAACGACTCTGGAACGGTAGTCGTGTAAAGTGCGTGGGTGAAGTAATTTGACGGAACAGAGCGTTGGTACTTTTTCTCAGAGAAGCAAGGGAAGCTGTTGCGAAAGAAAAAATAGAACACATCCGTTACTAACTACCTCTTGGAGATGGAAGCGAAGAGGCAAAATGGGTATGCTGGTATTTGTACTCAATATGAAAAAGGGGGAGAGATGCAAAGATATGTGATAAGTAACACGGAGCTTGTGGAGTTGATGCACTCTCAAACTACTGGTTATGTATTCGTGGATATTTCTGCGATAAGGCAGATGTGTTTCTTCGAGGTGAGGTACCTAGACTAAGAAATCACCTCTCAATTCATGGAAATGCCACTTCTTTGGGAAATTAGTAGTAAGGAAAAGGAGTTGGAGAGAAAGCCGAACCAACGAGTCCTGAATAATGCGACTCTCTCAATTGTACGTGCCTTAGAGAGTAAACTTACTCTGGGAAAATCTGCTCTAAAAGAATTGGAACTTATCTGTGGGCTTTCCTCCGAGGCGCCCACTCGGGTCTGGGTTCTCTGGAGTGACAGAATTACTTTAGAAAACGACTACTACAAAGTCGGCTTTAATTACAATCATACACAAGCAACAGGTTCAGGGGATAAGAAGCCAGCACTAATGCCGAAATCCTTAGTCGAATCCGAAGAGCTTGAGCAATGGGTTTGCGATGGCTGTCTCAAAGAAAAGCACTCACCCAAAGTGACAACATAGATATGCCAAGATGATGCTCTCTTCGTCAGAGGGGCACTTGGAATATCCAAATATGGAATACTCGGGAAGGACTTTATCGAAGTGTGTCAATATTGCATAAGTGTCCTCCGGAGCCGATGATTCATACCACTTGCTTTTATACAATTGACATATTGAGACAAATACTAGAGAAATCGATACGATGGACACCGACATAGTTAAGTGTGAAAACTGCGGAAAGGAAGTTCAACAAGCATCCATCGGCACTCACATTGGCTACTGCCTGAAGAACATCAATCCGTGTCCGCAATGCAAGGAACCGATCGATAAGAGAGATCTTATGAGACATATTGAAGAAGCACACGACAGTGAAAAATGCAAGTATTGCAAAAGGCCAATCCTTATCCGTAAACGGCAGGAGCATGAGTAGAAGTTGTGTGCTGAAAGACCAATACTCTGCTCCTTCTGCAGCACGAATGTGCCCTACAAGGAATACTCTACTCATCAGGAAGACTGTGCAAGCAGAACAGTCATCTGCGAGCACTGCTCATCCCCCATAGCACTCCGCAATAAAGACTTTCATGATGTCGTCTGTTCCGGGAAGGAGGATCCGGAAGTGGAGAAGATGGCGAATCTATTCACGGAGGACATTCCCGAACGAGGTAGCCGAAGCCACCTAAACCGGGCAAGGGCCTAACAACTGGACGAATAGGCTATGATAAACCAAGCGATTTTGGAGAGCATAAAAATGTCTCGACCAGCTAAATGAGTGCTTCTTAATTTATATGTCGTTTTGCATAGGCTCACAGTTAAAATGCAGATAGACAAATTTGCGTCAGCCAAGCAAAGTTCGCAATGGCTCGAGGGATTCTGCTTTATGATATTTGAAATTCATGGTTGCAAATCGACATTTCCGTGTAGCAGGGTCACCTCTGATTTGCTATGCTCTTTGCACAACACCCCAATAATAAAGAATACATCAGCTCCTCCTTTTGAAGAAAACTACCTCTGCGTTGGTTTAACAGTTGTGCCAATCAATATCATTAGGGGAGGTGCATGACACTAACTAAACAACCGTGGTTTCAAGGTATAAGCCGATTCTCGAGTAATTTGTGGATGTGAAAGTCGTTGATCCCAAGCAGCATAAATCATTCTTGATAAATATTGATATTGTTGCTTTGATTGCTGAACCATTTTGAGTCAAAATCCCCCTTTGTTCGTATTCGTGTTCCCGACAGACCTTCGGAGACCATCAACTTCATCCAACAATCCAAATTAAACAAAAGTTCCCAATACAATCATCCTCGATTTGCCAAATATATAGAAATCTGAAGCCAGATGCCGCGGCTTCTAAATTTTCAATGCAATTTACTGAAAAAATAATATAAATTAGAAAATGAACATCCCAAAAGGATGAATGTAGATGGTGGGGCAGAGCAGAATTTCTGGGTGTTAGTCTGAATGTTGACAAGAGGAGTATTGACAGTGCCTAAGCCAATAAATTTTGGTCAGGGCAGTTTTGGATAATATTAATTTATGGAGGCAACCCATCCCAGTGGAATTCAGTTGAGGAGGGAGATACGTCGTTACAACTACATCAGCACCCAGGTAGCTTAATACTCACTCAGAGGCGACTGCAGTTCATCCGACGCGCAGTAGCAGGGGAGAAAGTGAGCGCCTTGGCGAGAGAGATTGGCATTAAACTTTCGACCTGCAAGTTCATATGGAAGGTATTTAAACAAGAGGGGCGCATCTTTACCAAAAAAGGGGAGCAGCTGAGCACCGAAATGCAGCAGGAAATCGAAAGGCTGCATAACTAATTGCTTGAAGGAAGGCAAGCACCGCCGGTCAGCAACTCGAGTAGCCAGCCAACGATACTCCCCGTTCTCGTAGTAGCTCCAACATGGTACTAAGCAATGGTGCCTCTAGCCCCCCAGACCCAACCAGCATATTATATGACGTTTTCCACGCTAACCGGGAATTCAGCCCCATACTTACTTGATCCTATGTGGCGCTGAACTAGCTTAACAGTTGCTAATAACGACTTCAAATAACACCAATTCGAGTCTGCAGGTCACAGATATCTGTATTACAGGTTCAACTGTAGTGTTGAGGGGTTGAGTTCTTCACGGAAACCAATCTTCATATGACTGCCATCCGGAGTCTGCTTGTAGACTCTCATTTTTGAATTGAGTTCTTATACTGACAATGCCGAGTATCGCATACCGAATATTCAGCGTCGAAGTGGATAGCCAATGCTTTGCCTGCTGATACCTTTCTCCTTCGGTATTCAAGGTGCTGGTTTGACTGGACATGCGAAAGCGTAATGAACACTCCGATAGTGCTTTGTGTTTGGCTGTTATTTATTTGAAGAGCCGGCAGTATGAACAACCCGCAAATTTTATCAGCTAAAATCCCCACATACCGTCTATCTGATGTTTGACCGTTAAATCTAGGTTGTTTGGGGCTGTTTGCTGTTGGGTAAGATGCTGAATTGGGGTTGGCGTTGCCATTTAATATTGGATGGTTTAAGCAAGGAGCTGGCAACGAAGTGCATGATGAAAACAACGTCCCGTAGTAAGACAGTTGTCGAATACTTGTTTTCTCGAACTTATGGCTTCGATGGAGCACCCAGTATATATAAATATCTGCGGCATCTGTTTCAGCAAGCAGGGAAGATATTCTGAAGGAGATGAACCCTTTATCCTGTTAAAGAGAGGGAAAGAACATGTTACTCACACATGGACCACCAAACCTTCCCAACGATCAAACCTATAGGAAGATGCTGTAATTTGGCAGAAGTTGACGTGGGGATGGTTCACATCCTCATTTATACGACGGCTCAGCAACATTCGGTGTGCCAACAGACGAATACCATTCCTTTGACATTCCAAAATAGCATAAGTACTTTTAAAGTCGAACAACGAGAAGTTGCACTTGGTGTTAAGCTATCGACTTGCAAGTTTATTTGGAACGCATTCAAGACGGAAGAACGAGTCTTCACCAGGAAGCAGGTTATCGACCAGGAGACAGTTGAGGAGATACAATTCAGCACGCAACCGCCAAACTTAAGTCCAAGAAGTATGGCGTTATAAGCGGTAAGTGCACCGACGCAATCGTCAAGCATGAAGAAAAATAGCATCCTCTGTTCATCGATGAGTCGCTCGTTAAAATGGCGTAACCCCCATATCAAGTATCGAAGATATTTGAATGGCTGTTTTGCAAAGAAGCTACTAAACCATGAAGTACTTGATATTCAGAAGCCACTGAAGAATGCTTCTTGGCGTCGCATCTTCCCTTCCTTTGATCACAACAAGCAACAAACTAGGCTGGGAAGGATATCTGCTGTGATCTCCCATAATTTTATAAATTGTTTGAGTGGTTAATTGATACAACTCAGAAGCTGGACTTCAGTTTAAGCCATCTCTTCTTTTGTCGCAGCTGAACAGTAATATGGACATTGGGGTTGTTCGTTGTCTATACCATGAAGTGGATGAAAAAACTCTGGAGGGAGGCACTGATTCTCGAAATTTGTATGAGACCCCGTCTTTCGGCAGAACATTGCTGAGTAGTCCCTATCTTGGTTCAGACATTTTCTAAAAGAGCATCTCCATATATCCCAAGAGCTAACGATACCAGCATTTTGAAGAACTAACGATAGAGATACGCAATGCTATCACCTGAGATTCGCTACTTTATGCGATTACCTTTTAGGCGAATAGAGAAGGTGGCCTCGATACCGCAATCCAAGCATACAGCAGTGCTTGAAAATAACTGATACAGGGCGAACTCTTAACAACAACTGCTTCGTTATGGAGAGCACTCCCTGCGTTTGATCATTTGTTTGAAATACCCGAACCTGGGCTCCGCTATTTGAATTCTCGGATATTAGTGTTGAAGACCTCCAGTCAGTAACCTATACCAATGTTACATTGCTGATAGTGGACCCTGGTTTCGGAGATCTACAGCTTCTTTGAGCTTCAGGAATTCTTTCGTGTTCAAATATCGCAATGGGAAGGATCGTAGAAATTTAAATGATTTTCTATATTTCTGAGTTCGATATGAGAAGCTCATTGTGTCAAGGTCTTTACGATATTCATTAAGGCCAATGTCTCGGGTTTGGTGAAAGGTCGTTAAGGATGGCCATTTGCTTTCAGAACTTTCAAATTTTTTATTAGAAAGGTGAGGAGCATTATAGGGAGCATTTAGAGCTGATTATGGTAGGACTATCGCTCCAAGAGGTACAGAGTAATGCTGCTTTGAGCTCAATAGGGTCATAGAGTTTGAGGTTTGCTTACCGTGTAAAAAATTGGAGGGATGAGAACATAGCAACCACTTTCTTGAGGACATCTCTTCGGGAGTTACCATCAAGTCATCTCTTCATTCCTCTGGAATCGAGATATCGGTTGATTGAGATCGATGAGCCAATGGTAGCCCAGCTATTTCAATTTAAATGAACTCAACCGTTTGTGCTTTCGAGGTATCGTCAGGAACATTTGGGAGTCAAACAGACTTGGGCGTGTCATTTCAAACTTACTATTAACCTATTCTAGCTGAGCCGGCCCAAGATGACTACTCCAGGATTAGTGCCTTTACTTCGATTTTCCCCAATGTAATAAAAAATGACCAGCGATGTCGAACAAATTGAGAACTGAGGAGACCTATGCAAGGGGAAGCGAACTATTAAGTTCGGCTTTGGTTGATTAGCTGATTCGAGGTCGAGGAAGGGTCGCTGCATGAATTTTAATCGTAGTGATCCAACACATCAGCATCGCGTGAAATGCTTTGCAGCAGCGTGAGCTGAGGGTCGGGTAAGTCGAGAAGGACCGACTTTTGGGACTTAACCAGCACTGATTCTTCACTAATTAACTCTAACAATGCTCTCCTGCATGAGTCGAAGTGTGTGTTCGAAAAGCGCCACGTTTGAATGATTAAAAACATCGGAGAGGTAGAATCTAGGTTGTTTCATGCTCAAGTTAAGCCAAAAAAGTCTGAATCTGTTTCCTCTCTTATGAAAGTTGTTTCTTTCTATTCTAAGAATCAATCGAACGTCCCCAAAGTTCGGAATAACGTAAGAAAACTTCCCCTTGAAGAAGCCTAGCAGTCTTCCTTCAGAAGTCCTGGAAATTAATAAGTTTGATTGACAGCGATTCGACAGAATTACATGCCAAATCAATGCAATGATTCAGTATCCTCCCAGAAGCAGATCCAGCACCCCTATCCTTCCAGCATCAACAGGAATTCTCCTGTGTGTTTAAATACTTGACTAACCAATCCGAAGATAATATAAATAAATGCCAAATAGTTCTATGGACACTATCAGAACGCGCAGGATGTGTCGGCGCTACAACAGTATTGGCATCGAAGTAATGCTACTCAGACATTCAGAAGCGTCTTGAGTTCATTCGCAGAGCTATCGCAGGAGAAAGGCTCACAACCCTCTCAGCCTCGCTCGATATCAAGTTGTCCACCTGCAAGTTCATCTGGAAGGTGTTCAGGGAGGAGGGGCGCATCTTCACAAAAAAGAACCAACAGGTCGACACCGATTTGGTCCAACAAATCCAGGAACTTAGACAGCTGTTCGTCGACTCGCAAAGCCCACATCCGACCCGAGAATATGTTTATTGTCCTGTTGTGATCCCGGTTTGGTTCGAAACAGTTCCGCCGATTCAAGTCTCACCCTGCGTGTTCAGCTTTGGGCAGGTTCCTTCGATGACTTATGGACCGTTCAACATCTATAACTTCAACTGATCGATGCATGAAATGCAACATTTGTTTGATCTTCTTTTAATGAATGAACCCGCTTTTATTTTGTTGCCTTGCGTCACCTCACAAATACAAGACGTCATTGGACTGCAATGGTGAGATAAGGAGCTGATTGGTTGGTATGACTACCTAGCGTATCTTCGTTCCGCTCTGAAGTTTGTAACAAATCTGGTGGGAGAGTACAGAGGAATGAAGCCAACCGATATAACTCCACCACTCGGCATTGGCGATGCTTCACAGTATGATTTCACTGATCATGGGGATCGTTCTCGATTTTTCCAGTGTCCCTTGACCCGTTCTCTATGATCAAAAGGATAAGTTTGATATCGGATAGATTGTAGTTGAGTGCAGCATTCTACTTCAAATTCCTAGCAAAATCTAGCGATCAAGCACTTCAGCTCCTTTAATAGATTCTAGTCAGGAGTGCTGGTATCATGCTGTCGATTCCTACCAAAGTTCAGCAGAAGGAGTTTTGCGCAGCCATCCATCCCACGCCCACCCTTTCATCCCTTTCGGACTTTGAACCAAGTTATTTGAGAACCTTTATCTTGATGGCTGTTGATTTTATTAATTCAAGCCACCGAACTGCCAAGCCATTGAGTCTGCTTTCGTTGCTTATAATCATTTGACAGTGATGTAGCCTGACAAAGTCGAGAATAAACCTACAGAGGACCATGATAATGTCGAGACGACAGACCTAGCAGCGACCCGCAAGAGCTGCTTTGAAGAGTGCTCCCCAAAGTAGTACAGTGGTCTGACGGCCATCCATTCATAGGGTTTCAAGACCTTTGCGAAAAAGGACATCTACTTGCATTTGTATAGCGGAATGCTCGTACGTAGCCATGAAAAATCTCTGGTTGCAACTGTAACGTGATGGTTCTACGAAGCCGGATCCCTCTGCAGATGTCGTGAAGTTCACGTCTTCACTTGCCTTCTACATTAAACGGGGAGATGAAGCTAACCGCAAGTACAGTGCCATCAAGTTCGTCAATATGGCAAGCAAACAGAGCGAGACCTTCTACCACATGAACCTGAAGGTGGTGAGCTTCTGGGCAAGCCTACTTGCCAACTACATAAACCAAATCGGGGTGCAAGAGTACTTTCGGACCGTAAGAATGCTGGGAAAGGGAGTATCGGCCGAGGTATACCTCTCAGAACGCATATCGGATGGCAAGCAGTTCGCTATCAAGGTGTTTAACAAACTGAAGAACAATAAGAAGTGTCAGGTACGAAGCAAGCCTACGTAGGACGCATTCGAAAATGAAATCAAAACGCTGCGGATTCTGAACCATCCCAACATCATTAAGCTCTACAATGTGTTTGTCTCCAGCTAATTTATCTACGCAGTGCTCGAATATCTTCCCGGAGGGACGCTATTCGAGGAGGTGAAGAAGACCCAGTCGGAGAGGCGACGATATGATAAACCTGACGAATATCGAGTATGCCAAAACCTTATGAATGCACTGGAGCATCTGAGAAGCAAGAGAATTGTGCACCGAGATTTGAAGCTGGAGAACATTCTGATTCGACCTGCAACATCCAACCAAGAGAAAGGCTACGTTATCTGTGACTTTGGATTGGCAACATGGATCGATGAGGAAACCTATATCTTCGAGAAATGTGGAACTCCAGGCTACATTGCACCAGAGATTTTGAGAGCCCCGAAAGGAGAGAAGATCAAGATAGACTGTAAAGCAGATGTCTTTTCGCTGGGATGCATCTTTCATGTAGTGTAAAATCTTATCTTGATGTAGGTTTCTGACGAGGACTGTGTTCCACTATTCAGGAGACTGCAAGAATCTCCTAAAACAAAATAAAGCATGCGAAATTGATTTTAGTGCGAAAAGGTACGATTCATTAGACCGTGAACAGCTTTAACTTTTGCAGGAGATGCTCAACGACAATCCAAAGGATAGGTTTGGTTCGGATATCCTGATGAAGCTTCCATACTTTCGAAAAGCAGCTAAAGAGGAGGCGCAGAGCCAGAAGATCCTTTCCCGCCCAGTCACCCAACGTGAGTCAGAGCCGGAGCTCAGCCGCGTATCCAAGACTATCCTCCGCAGCACCGACAGGATGGGCAGCGTGGAAGTAAAATAAGACAAGAAAGCAACCTTCACGAGAAATGCTTCACTAAACAAAAATATTTCATTCGCAGAAGCGAATGCCAAGCAGAAATCCAGCAGCAGCATTTTTGACATCTTCCGCAGAAACAAAGTGACTACAACGACGATACCGACATAATCGGTGCCTTCGGTCGAGTAGATCAAACTGCGGCTAAAAGACTCTCGTACTTCAAAGAAATAGATCATAAAGGATATGCTAACCAACACCTGACCGTTTTTAATTCACTACGCAGAAGTTCGCATAATGTCAGCAACAACGGGCTTTATTTTCATGTGCCTCGTACTCTACTTTGTGCATATGTGCGCAACACGCCATATCCTTCTTAAAGGCCTCCAGTTCGGCAGTCGGCAGGCTATACAGCTTGAAGGAGTGTACAGCCTTCTTTACTTTTGCTGGTGGCTCGTCGGTGTCGTCGTCGGTGGCTGTTTTTAGTCTGAATGGCACATCGTTGTAGAGGATGGGTATTACAGATTCCAGTTTCTCTGGAGAGGGGTGGGCTGATGATCTTCGTTGCCCATCCTCAAGCTTTTTTATTTAGAGGGTTCGGCTATAACCGGAATCCCCAAAGACTAGCGACCTGCCACTGTTCTCCAGCCCATAGTACTGTTTCGAGCCAACCTTGAAGTTGTTTTCGTACACTGCTCGAATTTTGTAGCGAGGGGCCTGTGGTTACCCGTTGTTATTCGAACCAGTAGCATCCTTGGTTTCGTGTTTGCGTTGCTGGTGGAGCTTCATGTTTTGAATTGGTATGTAAAGCAACGAGACAATAAGATTATAAATTGGAGTTGGCTTAAACTATCAACGCTTCTCGTAAACGAAGCCGTTGAACACGATCAGGTTGCTGTTTCGCTCCAATGTGGTTTCGATGAGCTGCCATACCCTGCTTTTGTACTCATAAGAAAGTCCGTGTCTCACCAGTATCTTGCAAGTGAGGGATTCAATGGAGTCGCCGTCGTACACTTCCAAACTATCGCTGCGGTCGACCAGTTTTAGGTCAATGCTGAGGATAGGGTTCTTTTGAGACGGTTTCCATTTTTCGTTATTGGTACCAGAAGTCGGTTTAACGTTGTCGTTGTCGTGGAGGTTTGCTGTGCTCTTTTTGTAGCCCTTAAAGAACTTGTGCCAGTTGTTAATATGGTTGGGATAGCCTCTCTCTTTGATAGTCTTCATGAGCAATCGCATTTCGTATCCCTCCTTTAGACGTTAAACTGACTTGTCCTCATGACGTACGGTCATGTGATGCTTGGACTTGACATACTTCGTGGACGCAGGTTTGAAGGTGCATTACTTGAGCTGCTTCAATTCCAGCTGCTAAGCAGTTGGCCTCAGGTTTTTGCACTTTTCGGTGATCGGCTTGTAACTTTCGTACAAGTGTTGGTTGCGGTCTTTGCGGGGATCTGACTCCTCTGTTTTGAGGGTGTCAAAACGATTTACTTTGGGGTGGAAGGTACAGCCATCGAGCTCTTTGTCTTCGTTAGCTTTCTTCTTTTGGCTCAGCTTCTACTCGCTCAGTCTCCTATTCAGCAGTAGATAGTCAGCGACGTCGATACTTGCTCGTAACGGATTTATGCTGGTTTCGTGTAGAGTAGTTCGGGCTTCTTGTAGCAGTTTGCTTCGTTTACTGAGCGCCATCGTTCGTGAATTGTTAAGAATAGCTGGTTGGAAGCTCGGCTCTTCAACCTCGAACGACAATCTTCTCGTTCGGTCGTTAGAAATCTTGTTCAGGTAGAGTTTGGAAAAGTGTTTACGAATACTCTTTCGGTCCTCCTCTTACAATGACCAATGGCTGACCGCCGCTGTCGAAAGCTCGCAACTCTGATCATGAACCTTGAGGTCGGGCAATTGGATGTTGCACAACACTACTAAGAAACAGAACAAGTCGTCATGGACAACTCCGCCCTCCTGCTTCCTCGACAGCATATCATACACCCTTAACAATAGTTGACGGTCTTCTTGGGACTCTTCCAAATTCACAAACGATAGGCAGCCTAGTATCTCACCCACCTTTTCCTATGTGAGAATTCTCGAACAGCCAGTCATCTTCAACGCTTGGTTGAACTTTCGAAGTAGGTGACTGTACGCAAGCTAATCTTTCTTGCACGGTCTCTTTGGGGCCAATTCGCTTCCATTTCTCGAAATGCAATCGCCCTTCGAGAGCTCTCTTGAGGGTGGCTTGTTATCTTCCTTGCAGTTCTATTTGTTGGTTCCAGTACACTCCAACTGTTCACTGCACCGTTTGTGTTCGCCCTTCTCAGTAAAGCGGGTATGGATGCTTCCGATGCTTTGCTTGGCGCTCCTAATCTCAATCTTTTTCTTTCGAGGGGCATCAGTCTGCTTCTACTGTTCTTCCTGCCTGTTGAGTTCATCCAGCAAGTGAATTTCTACGCGTGCTCTCATTTCCCCGAACGTCCGTACATGCCCTTGCTCCATAAAGCTAGCCGTTGGTGATATTATATTAAGCAACCTCCTAATTCTGTGGATTGCGAGGGAGAGTTGCATATTAGAAACTGTCAGTTGTAGCTGTCGGGGTTGAAATTGGCTTCGATTCTACTGGAGAGATGGTTGTCCTATGAGAAGCTTTAATCCTCGTCATCTTACTCGTGGTTGCGCTGCTGGATTTGTTTCTCGAGCTTGCTGTACTTCTCCTTCTCCAGGAATAGAGTCAGTGTCTTCTTAAGCTCGTGGTTCTATCGACGGTATTCAGACAGTTCCTTCTAAAATTCACCGATGCGTGAGACTGAGCGGTCAAACTAAATCGATAGCTCGCTGCATTATTGTAGGGTGGTACTGGTTTAGCGCTTTAGATTTCTGCAACTCCTTTTCCTTATCGAACAGTTCGCGACGCAACTGCTGGTTTTATATGGAGAGCTGAGAACGGTCTGGTTCATCCAATTTGGTTGAATTGGTCCGGTGATCTTCGTCAAGCTTCTTTCCATACTCAGAACGGACAGCCGCAAGTTCATGATCCTTAATTCGATACTACAGTTAGAGCTATTGGTACCATTTCCGTCAAGTGGATGACATGCTATTCCTTCTCCTTCAACAGTTGCTCCAGTTCAGCGACCCGACGTTGGCTGGTTTGCAACTGTGATCGCTGGTTGTCCATTTGGTCGATATTCCTCCTATCATCTGCATTACTAAACAGCAACCTTTGATCTGCCTGTATGCACGTTCTAGTTTATCTGTCAGCTCCTTCTCCTTGAGCTTGCACTGTTGCTTGTATTCGTGAAAGGTCTCCTCGATCTATTTGTTCAGCCGTTCTAAATGACTCCGCTCTTTAAGCAATTGTCCTCGACTCTTGTCGGATTCGCCACTTCGTTTCTGTAGGTTCTCAATTTCGATGAGGGCTTTGTCCAGCTCATAGAGCAACCTTCCGTTCTCCTTCTCTTTAAGTTCGTACTGAATAACTGTTGGCAGCATACCTTCGCTACGCTTTCGTCAAGCATCTCTTTCAGTTTGCCGTACTTTTACACGTAGGGTTTGTACTTCTGCAGTTCGCGGTTTTCGGTTTGTAGTCGCTGCATCTATGAGTCCTTCTTCAGAAATTCGTCTTTGAGATTGTGCACTCTCAAACGTTAGCGACGTATACGCTCCACCTCTTCTTTTTCTGCTTTCAGCTCCTTCATGATTTCATCGGTGAAGCCGTAACCCCGATCCGAGGCATCTGCGCTTATGAGTGGAGAATTTTTGCTATTCATCATCATCCGACTGTTTGATTTGAATGCGAATATTTAAGTAACGAGATTGATCAGCATTGACACTCAAGAGGTTTAAGGGAAAGGTAGAGCCACCATAAAATCACTCAATGGATCACTGACTCATCTGTTTTTCCTTGAGCATCATTTCTTCCTACATGATCTCCTCGATGAGCTTGAGCTCATCCCTACGATTGTTTATTCTCACCATCTCAACGCTCTCTTTTCGTTCGATGTTGGTCTCGAACCATTCGAAGCGTTTGAGCAGCTTATCCAAAGCAGGTGGATCAAACCGCTTTTCGAGTATCAGTTCTGCCAAGTCGAAGACCTCCTGCTTGGTCTGCTTCAAGAAGTTGACGAAATACTTGTCGCGTTCGTTGAGCTTTTTTACTCTTTACTGTTCATGGCGGAGGTTTTCTCGAAGTTCCTCCACTTCGTCGGTCATTTCCTTGACCATCTCCGTAAGAAATACGGTACCTTATGATGCCGAAACTCCAGCAGGCCTTGGATCTTGTCGTTACGATGTTGTTGGGTTCTCACCATATCATCACCGCGAGGTTAAGTAGGCAGATGTTGTGTGGAGTTCTTTCCAGCAGACTTTCTAACTACCTTTGAGAAGGTCTCTGGGTAGTGTTCTGATAGCTTTGCCACAATGTTGAGTACTTCGGCACCATTCAGATCAATATTTTGGTCCTTCTTGATCTCTGAATAGTGGTGCTTGACGATCTGCGTAAACTTGTCGAGGAGCTGTTTGGCGTTGGCTGATTGGTATATCTGTGAGACTATTGTAAACCACTCCTCAAGAGGAGCAGTGATTCCGCTGAGTTACTCCTTCTTGCGCGGATTAAGAACGCCACTTAGAATGGTCTTGCGCGTTTTCAAGTACATCTCTGCTGTCTGATGCGGCACATCTGGCGCTATTAACATCTGCAGCACATACTTGCACTCGAAATCCTTCTCAGAAAAGAACTTGATGGTATAGATATAGTTCATCAGCTTCTTCCTCACAAATTTCTGCACTAACGGAAGCGGGTACGTAGTAATGGATAGCCGTCATCAGTAGCCGTTTGTGCTGTTGGGAGAACATATGCCTTTCCACGAGGTAGGCAGATGCGACCATAGCGCTCCGCAATCTTTCCTGCCGAAGGACTGCCCCTTCACTGGGCTTAGCCTCCTTAAGCCATTCCTTGCAGACATCCTTCTACTTGCTCAGCAGCACCTCATCGCACTCCTTCAGCAGCTGGTCTGGACTATCTGTCATTATTGATAGCAGTTATAACTCAGCGCACAGTAGAGAAAGGTTGATGCACAAATCACCGAGATCATATGTTGCTGTTGTTAACGATCCAACTGACATCCAACCGCGACAAGTTCATCACATCTGCGTAAGACAGCAATTACTTTGAGTACGATTGTACCGTTCTATCTTTTAGAGTTCGCTGGCTTGCTGACGGCGATGCTGGCGCAAAATGTTTTCGAACTTCAGCTCGAGTTTATGCTGTTGCTTGTCGTACATGAGTTGCTGCTCAGCCCTACCACTGAGGATTCTTTTGGTCAAGGCGGCGTACTATTTTCGGTGCCGCTCGTCGAGTTGGTTGCGCATATTCCTGGCCTTTGCCATAAATTATTCGCGGCCCTTCGACATCAGATCTTTTTGGACTTTCTGTAGAGATTTATGCACTTTCTTGGCCTAACTGTACTTCTCTTGGCTTGCTAGGCGCTGTTCGGTTCTCTTCAGCGATACAAGATCCTTTGAAAATGGTGTTTAGTGGTGTTGCAACTCCATCAACGCCTGCTCAAACTGATATTCGTCTTCCTGCTTCTTACGCTCCCATTCTTGCAACATTGCATTACATTTTTGCTCGTATACACCACATATATCGCTCCAAACAGAGTCCATCTCATCCAGCTATTTTTGCCGAGCCCTCATAATCTCCTTCTCCTCCTCTCGAAACTTCCTACGGATGATCTTCATGTTGCGTTGCTAAATCTCTTCCTTTAGGTGCTGCAACCTTCGCTTGCATTTCGAAGCTCTGCCGTACTCGCTGCGACTCTCACATATCTTCTGCTGCCTCAACAAATCCTCCCTGCATTGAGAATGAAAAGTACACGTAATCCTCGATTGACAAGTCACCCTATTCCTACTGTTTTGCTGCCCGCTGCGGCTGCCGATGACGTTTTTAACTTTGTGGTCGCTGCCTTTCCTGTGGTCGCTTCTTCGCGGTCGTGCGATCGTGCTGCAGTTGATCTTCCTCGGTAAGTTTTGGTTCCATCTGTTCAAGTTCACTGCTCATTTTATTGATAAAATAATTGCTCAGCCACCATCAATAAGTTCACTTGGTGAAGAAGTAGCCGAGCTTGTTGCGGCTGTAGCCTGGGTTGGTCTAGCGTGAGTGGTAATCATTGTAGACAGGCGGTGTCACCACTTAGCAGTAACGGGTGATCTGTAGGTTCTTCTATCGTAGGAGCTTCATGTCCTTTAGCTTCAGGATTGATTAGACGAGTTCTGGACGCTTGGTTAAAACTGATTCCTCATTGGAGAGGTCTTTGAGGATGTTATTGGTGCGACTACCAGCCTTCAGAGTCTCCCTCAGGAGATCCTGGTTGCTATTGGTCCGAGACATCTTTAAAGTTCGCGATTTGAACGAGCATAGGCTACTGTTGTGGGTCAGACGATGGCAGGACTGTTGCTCCACAGATCGAAAGTGTGAGGAAGCAGTCAGTTGATTTTCCTTCTACATTATTCTTCGAATTATAATGGAAGAAACCAGTGTATCTACAATCACAGCATTATCAGGTCGTCTGGCTCTTCAAGTGGAAGGTCGCCTGGATGGCCAGCAGCCGAAGCTGCCAACCCTGTTAACTGCGCCAGCAACAGATCGTGATTACGGTCTACATATGAGAGCTGCCCCTCATTAAAGAACTCGCGGGAGTGGACCTTTACAAAGCATGTCCACAATGGCGGCATGGACCAATGCCAGCTCAGGTTGTAGACTGGGAAGTAGCAAGCACGCGGTCTATCTTGGGTCGGTTTTGAAAGATTAGCATCGCTGCCATCAGCAACGGCAGCCTCAACGAACAATGCGAGTGCCATGATTAAGCTGAGACTTAGCCAGAATGCCAAATAGGCCCAGTACTGAGGAAGTGCAAACTCATTGCTCTCTCTCAGGAACATATTGATCATGTAGAGAAGCAGGATGGTTGTGGGTGCCATTTTGATTGAGGTTCTTGTTCGGAACAGCAGTATGCTGAGTTCTTCGATAATGCACACCATAATGAAGGAAGTGTAGTTGGCTCGGAGTTCGTAGAGCCCAAACAAGTAGGGCATGACGAAGTGCAAGAAGCCTTGGATGCCGACGAAGAGAAGATATGAGAGTCCCACAAATGCGACCATCAGATATTTATCCAGTATGCCGTGACGAGGATTGCCTCGAAGCAGGTTGAGATGCTCATTGAGGGGGTTGTTGATGAACGTAGTTACCTCAGACCAGCCGCACCTTCTGAAGAGTTCGACGAAGGGAATCAGCAAGGCGTTGACGAAGATGTTGAATAGAGTGACCATAACACCGCAAAAGGTACTGATAAAGATGGTCATTGCGAAAGCGTTGATGAGATTCAGCAGCTTCTTGAATATTCCCACAAACCAGCCGTGGGGCTGTTAACTCTTCATATCAAAGATGTAGTTGCTGGCGGTGTAGTCCCTTATGTTGAACTTGCTGATGTTCCTCCTCTGAATTTATTCGGCCAGTTGATCAAGCACAACCGCTTCTGAGCCGAACCACCAAAATGCAGAGGAGCCTGCTATCTTCCCCAACGCCAAAGTTATGTAAATTATCTGCACCTTCCTGCTCTTCTTCACTGCTTCCGACACATACTCCAGGGCTGAGTCTTCAAACAAGCGCAGTTCTGGCTGCCCATTCATACTTGACTCATTCTCAGCGATAAGGCAATCGGTCTCCTGGTATACCTGCTATGATCTGTTGCTAACAAGTTCTATTCGCAAAAGCTGGTCCCTACCAAGCAGGGAGTTGTTCTCTGGCTTGTACCGCTCCATGTAATTGTCCATGCAGCGTTTGAGGTAGTCCGTGTTGCGATTGATTGCGTAGTGCATTCTGACCCCGGTGAACAGCACCACTATGATGAGGGAAGTGGCAAGCACTATCGACAGAAGCCATCGGAGCTTCCCGATGGCGAAGTTGTAGATGAGGAACTGCTGCCTTTCGAATTACATAATGATATTCTAACAAGTATCACTCGAACAAGGAGGGTTAACGGACCAGCTTGCTCTTGTCAATGAAGGGTTGCTTGACATCCAACAGAGGGTTGTGGTATTTCAGTCGGGAACGGTAATTACGCTTTGTTTTCTGCTTTTCCTGCAGAATACGATCGATTCGACAATAGGCATTCTTTAGTTGGGTGGTGTCCAATTGGGAAGGGTGGTTGTGGTCCTGTTGCAGTGATGTCTTAAGCCGACGGTCTCGATACCGGTTTAGCAGAGTTTCACGGTATCTGATGACAGTCATTGCATCAGCAACCTCGTGCTGGCTGGCCACTATGGGAAGTTCAGTGTCAAGTTAGTACACCGTTCTCACCTTTTCGAGTGAGTGCCCATTAAACAGATATAGATGCTTGTAGCCTTCGTGGTAGGGGTCGGCCAGCATTCTTCTGACTTGGCTATCCAAGTCACAGAGCACCCTGTGCAGCTGATATTCAAGCACCTCACTTTCAGGCAGAACATAGTAATCGAGTAGCCGACATATTTCCTCCATACGGTTGCTATCCCGAAATTCCAAGACTTTTTTGAGCAGATCCCGGACAGTTTTGTTGGTCTGAAATCCAAGTTAGGCGTGGGGAATGAACGAACCCGAGTTGTTTTCATGTCGGCTTTGTAGTGCTTTTGGAATGAACTCGCTCAATGCCCTAAACTGCTCCATGGTCATTTGTTCCAACTTTAATTCACACTTCAAAAAGCATCCGAAGATGTATTTGCGCAGATCGAGTTCCACCTGCATCTTTATTGGACAGTCCAAGCGGTCATAAAGTAACACCTTCACGTAAAGGCGAGGAGGTGAGGGTAACGGTTGCTAAAAGCTCACTGTCTTCAAGTTGCTGGTGTTGTGGTGGATTATGCTCTCGTCTTCACTTGGCTGAGTCTTCGTTAGCTAAGTGGATAATCGAACATGCTGAACCGCGGGGGATGTGGCAACTCTTCGACTTTGCCTTTGACTGCGCTGTCGAGTTTGGACAGCCCAGTCAGGTATACACTCCATATTCGCCTTTCGCAAGTACTTGTATGTGAAGTCCACTCCGAACGGTTGTGGCAACTGAACAAACTCGCGATGTAACTTGCAGGTGGTATTGTCAGCACTGTGATCTGCCCGTTCCCTTTCCGCAAAGTACCGATGGTTGTGGTAGAAGGTGCTATTGTGGATGTCCTTCTGATAGAAGGGCTGGCGTCTGCGCATCAGCGACATATAATAATTTTATGCTGAGGCATAAAGAATAGCCCCCAAGCGATAATTTGTGCAGGATAAGATCCCCGAAT
>ERZ724508.232-NODE-232-length-40749-cov-5.633066_pt1 | contig 40749 bp, 47 predicted proteins | sample MGYA00376041_ERZ724508 | MGnify/ENA primary metagenome ERZ724508 (study PRJEB28724, sample SAMN07190887) | wastewater metagenome | isolation source: effluent of sewage treatment plant in Hong Hong | place: USA: Christiansburg, Virginia | collected 2016-03-01 ...
ACTTCCAGGTTGTTCGGATAATGCAACTACTGGTTCCGAGCAGCTTATTCGTCCTCCTCTTCGATCGGATTGACGTGCTCGTCGAGCTGGAGGTCACTGCTACCAATGCCTTCCTTGTAGGATCGAGTTGATTTCATATTGAGCTTCCCGGAAGGCAATGGCATGCTCGAGTCATGGCGTATCCGCCGTGGGGGATCGTCACTGTACATTATGGTATCGTGGTCGTGATCAGCAAGGCTATTCAGATAATAGCTGGCTTTCTTTTGAGCGTCTTCGAGCATTCGGTTAATGTGAGTTCGATCAAAGCGGTCTTCTTCCTCTCTGTGGCGAGCTTCCTCCTATTCAATTGTCTTAAGATTGCGACTGTTGCTCCTGGCTGGATTGAGCTCACTGACTTTGGTGATCTTCTCAGAATCTCCACCTTCTTTGTCCTAGAACTGCACAATAAACGATTATCGACTTTTGCTGTCCTTGAGCGATGGGCTTAAGCTTTTCTTTGATTTGCCTTGAGAGCCTTCTGAGTGACTGCTTAGGGAACCCTCTTTATGCAACAATACTTGATGAGTGATGTCGATCGGTTTCTTCTTCTTCTTCTTTTTTAAATGACGGTGATTGTGGGGATCGCTCTCTCTGTAGAACTCCATATTTAGTAATGCAAGAGTACGAAGTTCAGTGAGCTTGCGCTCCTTATCTTCGGAGGGTGTACTCCGGTGGATCACACTTGCTGATCTTGCTGCAGCCCTTTACTGTTCTTTCAACCCGTCGAGAAACTATCGTTCACGGCTAAGATGATCTTCAATATCCATCAACTGCCACTATCTCCTTTGCTTGAGAACTGCTCTTCGTTCCTGTTCTTCCTCATCTTCAAGATTTTTCAAACGCTGTTTTAGCTCTCTCTCCTATTCATCTTTCTTCCTGAGCTCATCTTCATATATCCGAAGCAGTTAAGATTTGTTGCGTTCAGCTGCAGCTTACTTCTCCTCCATGATCTCATACTGCCGGCGAATCTCTTCATACTCCTGCTGGGCTTAGAGCTATTTTTTCTACATTTCCAATCTGACAAACTATTCCTCTCTGCGTGCAATCTCTTACAACCTCTCATGCTCCTCCCTCATTCTTCGCTCTTGCTCCAGTTGTTATTCCTCCGACAACTCTTTTTACTGCTGACATTTTAGCTATCGATCTTTCTATTGTTGAGCAAGTTGTTTGGCTTGTTCCTATTGCCTCCGTCTTTCGTCCATCAACAGACTTCCTCTGAGATTGTCCGCCGGAGAAGCATCTTCACCCTCTTCCTCTTCCACATGGAACTCAATTTCCTCCGAGTTTAAGTTAAGGATGTTTTCCTTTTCGGAAATGAATGCCTCAGCCAACGAATTTCTTTGCTCCCCCTCCAAATTGTTGGCACTTTGCAGTTCCTCATTCAAACACTTTAGCGAGTCTACCTTTATACTATCGTTGTCGTTGCCGTGAATATAGTCCTGTTATTGCTCTAGCAAATAGTTCTTTGGTTTTATTACTTCGGCAAGAGCAACAGCCAGCACAATGACCTCCATGAGGACAACCTCGAGACTGCTAAAGAACAGTTGGTTCATACTTGACTGGTTGTAGCTGATCATGCCGCAAAGCACAATTGCAAACAGGTTGATGTAGCCTATCGAACAGACCGTGAGGATGTTGTAGAAGAGGTATGGGGAAGTAGACACTAACCTCGCAGAAAAGACCTCCCAGCCGCCGAGCTTGCTGAATTGAATTCTACTAAATCGAAAGCTCAAGGCAGTTGATAGGCACATAACTACGACAGTCGAAGCTCGATGGTCGAGCATCCACACATTATACTTTCTGTCTCGGCGGATGGGGATGTAGCACAGGAGGTTGAGAAGATTGCTGAGGAAGTACAGCCCACCGATAACCACAGCCAAGAGCCCGTATATGCTTTCAGCCAGCTTGTAAGTCTGAAGGGTAAAGTACAGCCATAATGCAATAGCACCGACCTCCATGAGACCAATTGCAGAATATAGTGAGACTGGTAAGTACATGTCTTTAAACTGACTCTTGATTGCTGCCAGCACAATAATGGTGACTATTGCTGTTGCGAAAAATGCGAAAGGAATAACGTTACCAGTCTTAATGTTGTCCACGACATTCGATGGGGTGAAGTTGAAAGTACAGCTGTTGTTACTGGTGCTGAGCGTATAGTATGCCGAACATTCCATGCAGTTTAGGCTTGAACAGCGCAGGCAGTTAGAGACGGGGCAGTCGCTTGACACGCAATGGTTATAATACGCAGTCGTGTTAGCCGGGCAGCTAGATACGCAGAAGTTCCCAAAGAAAAGAGAACCTCCAGTGCAAGAAAGGCAAATCACAGTGTCCTTGAGTTGACATGTGTCGCAAAGAGATGGGCAGTTGACGCAGTTGTTGCTCAGGTTGTATGTTCCGCTTGGACAGTTGGAGCTGCAGGCGTTGTTTCCAGCGTAGATAAAACCGCTTGTGCATGTCAGGCATTGTGTGCTTTGGAGACAAGTCAGGCATGGGAGTTGACATGTCTAGCACAAGTATGCAGTAGGGTTTAGGTGGAGCCCACCACTGCAGACGCTAACACAATTGCTATCAACTGATGAGTAATACGGGTTCGGTGAAGTTCGGTTGCAAGAAAGGCAGACAGAAACCGAGCTACATGTCAAACAAGGTGAGATACACACGACACAGCTATTACCTGCGGAGAAGTATCCAGCTGGACAGTTACTGAGGCAGCTTGAGTTCAACAAGCTGTAGCCAGTAACGCATGAAAGACAGTTGGTACCAGTACCTTGGCAACTATTACAAGGTGCAGTGCAACTGGAGCACACTCCGCTGTTATTATAAGTGCTGCTTGGGCAGTTGGATACGCATGATTGGTTGTACAGTGAGCCGGTAACACAGGACAAGCATACAGTCAGGCTTTGGCAATCGAGGCAGGGTGAAGCGCATTTGGTGCAAACACCTGAGGAATTATAATAGTATATTGGACAGGAAGTTGAGCAGGTGAGGTTAAACAGCAACAAATTTGATGAACAGCTCACACAAGAGGTCTGAGAGGTGCATGTTGAGCAAGGACTTACACAAGCTGAGCAGGCCGAGCTGTTAGATGCGTAGCTTCCACTCGGACAGCTGGCAAGGCACTTACTCTGGTAAAGATACTCGCCTGGAACGCAGCTCAGGCAGACTGTTAATCCACTGCACAACAGACATGGGGACACGCACTGCGAGCAGATGCCGGCTGTCACGTTTTGGTAGTAGTTATCAGGGCACGTGGAAAGGCAATTATGAACCATCAGATATCTGCCAGTAACGCAGGACAAGCACGAACTGCTGGTGTTTGCGCAGGTCGCGCAAGGTGACTGACAGCTGACACAAGTTCTGCTGGTGGAGTCGATGAAGAGTCCATTGGGACACGCTGCTATGCACTGGCCATTATACAGCAGTGTGGTGGAGTTGCATATCGTACATTGCAGGTATGTACAGTTCAAGCAGCCATCGGAACAGTTGAGGCAGACTCCGTTAAGTGAATAAGTGGGTCCTGGACAGCTACTCAGACAGGTATTATTGATCAGCGAGTAAGCGCTTGAGCAAACTGAGCAGTTTGTGAGTGAGCTGCAGGTTGCACATATCGACGGGCAAGCAATGCATGTACTCCCTGAAGAATAGTAGCCATTGGCGCAGTTGCTGAGGCAGCTGTTATTGAATAACAGCATCCCAGTGAGGCAGCTGAAACAGTTGGAAGAGTTGCTGCAGTTGGTGCAGCTTGTCAAGCAAGACTGGCAACTGCTTACGTTGAAGTACTTGCCATTGGGGCAAGCTGATAAGCAACTACCAGTGTCCAGCTTGTTGTTGGACGACCAAGTATAGCAACTGGTACAGTTGTTGGGGTCACCTGTGCAGCTTCTACAGGTGGTTCCGCAAGAACTCACAGGGAGGCTTGTCTGAGAGTCCATATCGCCCTTGTTTGAGGATGTTTTGAAGTAGAAACTGCTGAATGAATCAGGGTTGGTGAGTTGCACTTGCAGCTTTATGTTTTGGCTGGCGTCCAGGGAAAAAGTGAGGATATTGTTGTCGTTTTGAAGGAAAGTGCAACTGCTTAAGCCAGCTGCCGCGATGAAAGTGTAAGAGGAAGGGATTGTTATTGACAATTGTGTGCAACCTGGTGTCGTTGCGTTTATTAGAAAAGTGTAGGTGGAGTTTTCTCTATAGTATGGGTTGGACTGATTGAGAGTCACTGCCAGGATGTTCATAGTTGAAGCCAATAAGGTGAAGCTTCCAGTCGCTTCGCTATATAGCCTGGTGGCGGTGTACGAGTTCGCCGTAAGACTCAACGATCCGATATAGGCGGGTGTGACCATCCCAACAGTCAGGGAGTATCTTCTGGAATCGGAGGAGTCAGTCCCGTCTGTGGTGATGTTCAGCTGCACACCGTTGCTTATTGATGTACAAGTAATTGTTGTAATGTTGCTCAGAGCAGTGCAGCCGTTTCCGAAGGTAGCACCTGTTAACTCAAGCAGGCTCGACTGTTGCAGGCCTGAAACAATCAATGTGAGTGTAGTGTTGGAATACACTGTCGTTGAGGTTTGAGAACTACTGATGTATTGAAACTGCCTGGGTTGGCTTACCTGAAGTGACAAACCGTTGACATAGAAATAGACGAGGCTGTTGTTGCTTGTGCTTACGATCTGGACCGATATGGTGATTGGTTGGGTGGAAATTGGTGTCAACAAACCACTGACATTCAATGTTATGGTCGTCCCTGCAGAGCTGGCGGGCAGTCCGAGTGTTAATGTTGGTTTGGTGAAAGAACTTAAGATGGCTCCGCTGTTGCAAGATAATACTCCTTGAGAGTCGACTGGGATGTTTATAATCGCAGTCATAGGAGTACTGACGGTGGCAGGCACTCCAAGTGTAAATAAGTAATTGGCAGAAGTGTATGTTATTTGACTGCCAACACTGACAGTCAATTCTGCCGGCAACAGCTGCCTGGAAGTGATAGCGAGTATAGCACTTCCTGTATCGATGAGTGCTGAACTCCATGTTGATACGTTGACAGGATAGTTGCCTGGTGCTGTGGGGAGTGGAAGAGATAGTCTGACAGTGATGGTTGTGCCACTGGCTATGGTGCTGCTCGTCAGAGAGGTCACGCTGATACTGTTATTGGCAAAGAAGTTCGTGCAGTTAGATCTTACTGTTTGTGTTCCGGTGGTTGGACATTGATAGTTACCGCCAGCAATCGCCACATCACCCGGGAAGGCAAACGTTAATGATGAGTTAGCGTTGAGTGAGCTTTGGATAGTTAACGAAAGGGTACAGTTCGTACTGTAACCAAGTTATGCAGAGTCGCAAATTATTGATAATAGGCTGAGTGCCCCCATCTGAGCGGAAAACGTCAATGTGGTGGAATCTTTGAGATAGCCAGTGGATGTCTGGCTTGAAAGCACAACTTGAAGTTGCTTAGTGGATGAAGGGAGAACCACATTACTCAACAGGAAGGTTGTGTTGGTCTTGATCAGCGTCGTAGTTGATACGTTCCACACTGTAATCACACCGTTTAATAGAGTTATGTTACGGCTTCCGATGATACCGCGCACAAAACTCACGTTGCTGCCGATGCCTTGCAGACCAAAATCACTTGGAAGTTGGAAGGTCAATTGGTCCGTTGGGTAAATTGGCGAGAGGTTGATGAAATTGACTGATAGAGTAGCTGTGGTTTGCACCCTTCCAGTCGATAGACTGGCGTTTGTAAAGTTATTTGAGTTGATGCCGTCGATGCTGATCAGGCAACTGTCCACGTTCCCAGCTGGCACATAACTGGTTACCTTGACGAAATTACTCACAGGTTGGGTCGAAAATGGCATTAACATTGTCAGGTTAAACGAAGATTGAAGAGTGAAGTTGAACCGATATGTTCCAGTGACTGTACTCCCAGGAATTGAAGGGGTGACATCCGTGTTCGTTGTATCGTTGGGGTAGCTACGTGCCATTGTAACTGCGAGTGATACTACTGTGCCATTGCTTATGATGTTCTTTGGGGTGAAACCAATGGTGATTACCCCCATAGTACTGACGAGTGCATTGGCTATGGCACGAGTACATGTGGCTTGCCCTTCTGTGATTGTTACGGTGTAGCTGCCTGTTGATGAATCGTTGGTGCCATTGGCAAACAAAAACGAAACTACAAAGGAGCCTGTGGTGCCTGCTGGCATTGGATTCGTCACATTAGAAGCGTTGAACTGGAACAGATACTGACTACTGAGGTCGCTGGGAAACCCGCCAGTGATGGTCAGCAGATTGCCTGAATAGTTACAGTTGAGCTGAGCTGGCGCACCGGTCCAAAAGACCTGCCTTATTTAACAAGGTACGTTGCTGCAGGAGATGCTCGGAGCTGAGAAAGTATACTGAACAGGAAAAGCAATGCGGACTGTTGTGCCTGCTGGCACCACCGCCAAGCTCGTTGTAATTTCGAACTGGTAGGTGGTTGGCAGGTTCGTCTCAGTAGTGGCAGGCGTTATCGTGAGATAGTACTGGCTGACTTGGTTAACAAGTGGGTACGTGTGGGCCACAGTAGAAAGCAGAACAGCAGCAGTGGCTGTCTCACCATCTAGTTTGAGAAATTATATGACAAGCATAGTCGGAGAGGCAAGAGCCATCGGTACTATTTACCAACCTGCTTCTGGATTGCATCCAGCCCACCTCCAAACTTCCCAGTCAACAACTAATTCTGAAGAATAATATGGAAGAATTGGTAGAAGGTCGCAACCAGCCGAAGCAGCTCAAACACGTACCACTGCACAGCCAGAATACTCGATCACTCTTGGACCAACTCACCCGAGCCTTCAGCCAAAAATTTGAGAACCCATTGATCGAAAGGTCTCCGCAGAGCATCATCGAGGAAGTCACAGCCAACCTCAAAGTGCTGCATTCCATCAACCGCAGTACCGTTCGTCGCTATCATAGACCTTGAGGATGACTTACTAAACCTACAACAGAGCGACTTAGCCAATAACCTCGTGAGCGTCCGCAACTTTTCGGAGTACACGACAAAGTTTCTCTGCCGTGCTCTAGGAGCAATGGCTGAAAGCAACTGCAACTTGCTCAAAAACAAGTTGCAGAATAGAGAGGTGGGAAGGATCGAGTGCCAGCTCTGTTCAAGGAGGTTGTAGGAAGTCAGGATAAGTGAATTACGTGAGCGTCTTGGCAACGTTGACCAGCAGCGTATTGACCCACATAGCGATATGAGTCAGTTGTACCGACAGCAGTAGGCGGTAGACTTCGAGCAGAGCAGATCGCCACCCTTCTACGATGCTATCTTCAACGACATGGTCACGAATAGAATGAACATCGAGAACATTAACAACGATAAGACTGTCGGTATGCTCTAAGACTTCTTGAAAAACCTGTTTGCGACTGATACCAATCTTGATCTTGAGCCTGGAGACCGTACACTCACTACAAAATATCGTAACGGGAAGGAGATTGTGGGGCACCTGTATGATGATTTAGCAATAGAGCTGCAGCGATACGCCAAGAAGGATGTTATGCCTGTGGTTTATCGGCTATCCAAAGAGTTCATCAGACTGGAACAGCTGCGCAGGAACAAGTCGAGGGTGAGTAATAGCTGCCAAACTTACTAATCTATGACTGTGGAGATTAAGCTGCTAGACAGCACAGCCAAGCACCGCGAGACCAAAGATAAGCTAAGTACCCAAAGGAAAGACTCCACATTGATTACAGAGGTGAATTCTACTTCGAGATCCAAAGATCTCCTGTGCAAAAGGGACAAACTATCACTGCAGCATAAAACTGTCTAGTTGCAGATGTATCCGAAAGACAAGATAGAAATGACCAATGGGACAATTCTCAAGGATCGCATTTAAAGAGGCTGTCAAACCAAATTAGCTGGAACTGATAAGACTACGCAAACACAACAGTTAGCTCGGAGACAGACTCTTCAGACAACTGGAAATTCTCTGACCATAGACGGCAGGCCCAGCCTTCAAAACCCATCTTTTCTGAAATTGATCAACAAGGAGGCAACCCATATGACCAGGTCGATCGGCGGGGGAGCCGTCAATCTCACAATGGAGAGTGTGGTGACTGAAGAGTGCGAAGATGATGAAGACCTCCCCCAAGAGTATGAGGATTAACTCGCCGAACTCGCAGATCTAACTGATGGTTCGACTAACGGAGCCCATGTGCGGAGACCTCGCCTCACTGAATAAACAAACGAGATGATTTCGAGAGGTCATAAAAAAATATTGCAAAAGAAACAGGGTGTTCACGCCCCAGGTAGGCTCACGATGGCTCAGCTCGAAAAATTGTCTCAGAGTAGTGTCCTCGACTTAAAGTAACTCAATTTGGAGCAGTATCGCAAAAATAACAGCTTGCTCGGAGGAGCATTAGATGCTCTTGCAAAGCTCAATGTCCTACACACGAAATCAGTTCCAAAACAGGCGATTAAGGAGCAACCTTTGAAGTCCAAGAAGGTTCGGCGTAATCTGTCGGATGTTCAGTAGACTGTGTAAAACCCAATCGTTGAAGAAGAAAGTTAAAGTCATTCTGCTGCCGAGATTCTAGAAGCTAATAGCACCCAAGAAAATGGGCCGAGCACTGATCAGCACTAAACTGCAGACTGCACACGAAGGATGATCGACTTGATTGGGAAGATTAATACTCACACAGGCAGTTTAGCATATCTCAAGAAAGTTATTGAGACATGCTAGTTTGCGCTATAGCATGAGCCTGGCTTGATTGATGTTGACACCGTGGAGCTTTTAAAAAGCCATTGTAAGCAGCTCAACCCAACGACTACAGACAATTAATCTCCACCAAGCACATGCAAGGAGGACTCGTTGCGGCAGACGCTCAAACCATCCAAAGTGTAGCCAGCACTCAATCATATTGAGAAGGATCATCGCAACACCTCAAACATTGCTCTTAAGTATTTCAAAGATTTGAACAAGTCCCTCCATAGTGGATCCAACTATCTCAAACTTCCGCAGCTCAACCGCAGCAAGACCAACTCAAGACTATTGGGTGAGGGCTCTTAACTCTACTATGATAGCCACCGCAGGGATCTCTCCAGCCTTCGCTACGAAAATTCATCGTCAGATGTGAGTCGTGTTCCCGGCTCCAATATCTATGTAAGACGCAATAGCAGGAACAAATAACTGCTGCAAAATATCTTCAAATCCGATGATCTGCTGCTGTTCGGGGGGATAGCCCAAGCGTATGAGTTTGAGTGCCTCTGCACGAAAAATTCTTTGAGTAAGTTTGAGTTTTAATTCAGAAAAGCATAACGCCATTTCGGATGCACAGCTCACTGACCAACAACAGCAGGTTATCCGCATCGTCTATGAGTCGTTGGAGGAGATGCGATAGACTTGTCGACCTCGCTATCGACAAATCAAGTCTTTTCTACGTTATCCATACCAAACAGTATGTAACGACTTCTCAGAGCTCGACGGAAATGATAGGCTGAGCCTGTCCGGTTTCGAGGAGTCCTTCGGGATGATTCTGAAGATCCATAGAAGGTGTCAAGAGCAAGGACTCTGTCGGCATCTTCAGAAGTTTCTCAGAAAAGCGGGACTGAGATGCGTTGCGAGTTCCTGACTCAGCACTATTATGTTGTATGTAAGATAGCCCTCACCTGCTACTGCAAGCAATAAGGGTTTGCTGTTGAAATTACTTCCAGGTTGCAGGTAGATTAAACCCTTCGTTACGAAGGTTCAAACACAGGTGGGGCTATCCAGCCACCACTCCCACCGACTTTCAGCAGCTAATCGCCAAAACAGCCAAACAAGCAGAAAATTGAAGAGCAAATATTAACATCACGATTGCACGGTGCTCACTTTGAGCGTTGGTGGTCGTCGCATTTTCAAGGAAGACTTTTTCTCCTGGGGCTGCTCCGAATTGTTGAGATTCGAATCCGCCTGCGGTGTACGGAGCGAGAGTACAACGCTCTGTCTCTTCTTTAGAGTATACGAGTCGAAGATTGTAGTGGGATCTCCTCGCTCTATTCCCCGCTCCTGCAGCCAGTCAGCCACTCGGTTGTAGAGGCATTGGTCCATAATCAGTTAGGACATGGCGCTCATAAGTTCCTCCTCGCTGTCGATTGAGGTTAGACTGACAGCTGAGTTAGCCGAGCTAGCTGCGTTTGTGCTGCACTCCTCAATGATGTCTTCCTTGGTTGGGTTCATTCTAGGAAAAGCTGAGTAATTTAACATTAATATGGACCACTCGAAAGGCAGCCTTTACCCTCAGAGTCAGCCGGTCGAGTTTGGGTGAGTAGAATCAGCACCTTGCTTAGTTCAACTCAATGCCAAGAACTGTGGACTTGGAGCTGTAGTGCATCTGCCATAAGACAGTAAATGTGAAGTTATGCTGGGAGCGCACAATGGGAGTATTTACTAGTCACCCCCCATAAATGGCCAACGATGGTGTGCACTGGGGGCACCCAACATAAGGAAAATGCCTGCGCTTCATCGATACAAGTTCTATATAGATTCGGTGTTATTCGTTCGAATAATAAGGATTTGCTCATGTGATGATATTTCTGTTCGGTCACTTCCATTCAGATCGACCAGCAACGTGATATTTACCACAAAATAGCTCAGTCCGGTGATTCGGGCTTCGACGTTTCTCTCTAATCTGGGAGAATGGAAAGCAACTCTTGGAAGGAGACTCGAGAATATTGATGGGACATGCTCAGAGACTCGGACGTTAGATGTTGCAGGCAGATACCCAAGGTAGTTATGGCTACCGGCTTTATTCTTATCTACCATTGATCGAGCATAATGCCGCATTGAAGTAATCACCTTTGCGTCGCGTTCAGCTAAATGCATCTTGGTCGATGATAAACCTCATTGTCAATAGCATATCCTCTCATCTGTCAACAAATATGAGACCAACAGTGCCAGCCTACCTCACCCACTTCTCTGAACTGTTCACGATTGGAACTACTAAAGTAGCTCAGTTCAAGACCACCTAACTGTCAGTCTATTCCTACCTGCTTGTGTCTGACCAGGAGGCAGTCCTCGTTGATCCTGTCTTTGATGTCGAGCAATACACTGCCGAAATCGGATGTATTGGCTGTCAGCTCAAGTACATTGTACTCACCCATCACCATTCTGATTTCCTTACAGGTCAGCTGGAGCTCCCATCGGTGCCTATTATTATGGGATAGCACGCTAAGCGGCATGGGATGGTATTCTAGTTTAGGTCCCTTACTGAACCTCTTAAAGTGGGTAGCGTCAGCCTTTCCGCTATCCCCACACCTGGCCACACACTGGAAAGCACAAGCTTCGTTGTACTGGATGCTGATAACACCCAATTATTCGCCTTTACTGGAGATGCCCTGTCAGGAAAAGTCGACATAGCAGTACCAAGCGATGCTTCCAAAGAGCAACTCTGCGAAATGCTGTTTGAGAGCGTTGGTAAGTTCAAGAATCTGAACCCGAATTGCGTTGTGCTGCAATCACACTTCACAGGAACTGATTCATCCAAGACAATCGGCAATGAGCTAAAGGGCAACCCACTCTTCCAGGTGGCATTGAAGGAAGAATTTATGAAGAAAGCTACTGCAGAAGTGCAAAACCCACCAGCTCAGTGCTTCAAGATTGCGAGTCTCAATTTGTTCGGACATAAAAATTTTAAGGAAGCGACCAACAAAACGACTGTCGATATTGCAAAGTGGAAGGAACTCACCCAAGCAGGCTGCATAGTGATTGACACTCGCAACAGCAACGAAGATCTGAAGAAAGGTAAGACCGTCTCTCATATAGGCTACATCAAAAACGCATACCTGATGCCGGAGGGAGGAATGCTATGCGCATGGTTGGGAAGTATGTTCGACCCCAAGGACTAAATTCTACTGTTTGTCGAGAAGCACAAGTTAGATGAAGTTGCCACCAGGGTGACCCGCATCGGCTTCAATATCGCTGGCTTTAACGCTTTTACGATTGAGGGTTGGCAAGCTGCTGGCGGTGAGATAACCATCCCTCGCTTCTCCAGCATTGAGATCATGAAGCAAACTCCAAATGCCTACATATTGGACGTACGAAGTGTGGAGGAGGCACTCAAGGAGCGGGTTGTGGGTTCTCACCATATTCCCTTCGCCGTGCTCGAAAAGAATGTATTGTAACTAGCTATGTAGATTGCCAAAGTGGCGAAGGACAAGACCATCTTCATTCATTGCAGAATCGGCATGCGTGCAAGGATTGCGGCAAGCATCCTCTCCCGACACGGCATCGACAGCCTCATTTTGCCAATAAAATTCGAGTAATTTGCTGAAGCAGAAGTACCTTTACTTAAGGATCAACCACTTTGATGCTGCAAGCTGGACTGACTGTGTATAGACGACACTTATCGCTAAGAGTTGCTTGGCGCTAAAAGCGAGATTATAATTGATAATTGAAGCATGAACGAATAGGGTGTCGAAATAGTTCGTGAACTACCAAGTAGCAGCATCGGATAAGTCAGTATAGGATGTGCTCAAGCAGCCTGAACAGCGCAAACGATTGTTCAAGATTCTCATTCAGACACTGAGTAACATCGGCTACAAGTACTCACATTCATAACTCAGGGAGGCTGCCAAAATGCTCGAAAAGGAGTCTGATACTGCTTACTTTGATCCAAACCTTGAGGCTTTGTAGGCGAGTCTTGAGAAGTAAACCAGAATCGGGGAGGAAGAGGTAGCACTCGTGGATAAGCTTATCAGCGGAAAGGATCACAAAACTCAGGACCGAATTCGGCTGATAATGCTCGAGTTGCTACTGGCTCAGATCGCGAGATAGTAACCAGATGTAGTTTCTCGATCACCGTCACTGATGAATGAGTAGCTATAAGTTCCGCAACCGCTGAGGAGGAAGGAGCAGCATATGCTCGAGAAGCTTGAATAGTACATTATCGAGCACACCCTCGTGTCGAATGAGAGCAAACACAAGCTAAATGCATTGACCACTCAACTGGTCTTTGAACCTAACAAATTCAAGTCGGTGAACAGCGAAAAGTACCGATATTGCTAGGCAGATTGTTCAGCGAGATGGTCGACCTCATCGATAACTCGAGCATCGAAAAGAGAAGTATGGAACGCATTATCAGGTACTATGCCGATAGCAACTTCGATCGGCGAGGGGGCGAAGTTAGCCGTGGCTAAGATTTTTACGACCTGCATAGGTTTTCGCTTGTATACCAGAATGGACCTTCGGCAAGTGAGTTGCCGGTGCGGTTGCTAGTGACCCATGACCACGAAACCAAATATGAGATAACTCAGATCGCCATAAACAAGACAGGAAGGTTTGTAGTCACTGTCGGTACTAACTTTGGGCTTCAAGAATCTGAGATATGTATGTGGAACTTCAATGACGTAAGACTACGACCGAACAATAAGCCTGCAGAAGAGAAAGAAGAGCTGTTCTCTGAGACTGCCACTGATACTCTGAAGCAGATAGTCACTTGTGTGGCTTGGAACCATGAGCTCAACGAGGAAGATGCTGTGCTTGCAGCTGTCTCACGCAGTTCCATTACACTCTTCAATAGGAAGATGAAGAAGCTCGCAGTGCTTTCAGAGCTGGACGCTCTATGCTGCAAATTCAACCCAATAACAAACTTCTTGTATACCGGTGGACTGAACAACCACCAGCTGAGAGTATGGGATAGTCGCGGATAGCAGTTGGATACTTACCGGACGGGACCTACTCGCAGCATTACTTTTAGCAAAGATGGCACACACATGTACTTGGTAAGTTCTTCCAGCTACCAACTCACTAAAATGGACACAGCTGATGTTGAAAAGCTGGCAGAATTAAGCGTAGTCAATCATATCCTGGACTGTATATGCATTGGTTAGACCGACCTATTGGTCTGTTCCAGTGACAAATTGTACCTCCTCAAGGAAGCCAACCTACAAATCATACGCTGCTTCGAACTCTAAGGTAATAACAGTGAGGTACAGTACTACTCCTACGTTCGGGAGTGGGGAAACTGGTTTGTTGTTTCAGGTTCAAAGACTTTTCGGGCTTTCGCAGCTTATGGTAAAAGTCAGGTCATTAAGTGGAGGCACAATACATCTTATCCCGTCTTCGAATGTTTCGGCAATATCGGCGGAAAGATAGGGATAGTCAGCTCCAAAGGCAAACATCTATGCTTTTGGTCTATGGAGTCAGAGCCAGAAGCAAATGAATTACTACAATTAGAGGAGGAGGACTCCGAGCAGCATCTTCATTCGGAGCTTGAGGAGGAGTCCATCGATGAGCCTGATGATGACTCAGAGGACTTTTGATTGTCTTTATGGTATGTTGCTTGACTTATCACAGGTTTTGTCCAATACTACTCTCCTTCGTTGATTTCGTCTTAACATTCATGGATTCAGAATCACTAGAGGCGTTGCTCATGTGCTCGAATGTGATGGTAGCCGTATGATCTCATTCCCCTTCCGAAACTGTTTCTGCCGAATCCAACACTTGTGCTGCCTCCTCCTCCCCATCCTCTTTCCGCGAACACTCCCATCACCAGCAACACTACCAACAGTATCGTCCAAATCTCTTTCATAACAATATAAATCACTGATCAATTACTGGATTTAAGGTCCTACCAACGGCCCTTTGGCTATTCAAAAAGGGATTTCAGCATATACCCGCCTCCGATCCATCTATGGTTTTCATATGCTTGATTTGGTCTTGCTTTCGAGATGTTTTGCTACTGAAACTCTATTATAAATGGCAGAATAATACGCTCCTCAGCAAGCAGTGATCAACTCCCATATTGCGCTGATCAACCAGTTGAGTGGTCATGAAAACGCAAGCTACACGGTTTATAACGTCTCCGTCCAAGCTGAGCCCGACGGATCGCATACCGTGTATACCAAGGGGAGTGATCACAAGAACTATCAAGTTCAAGTAAGCAGCAACCCACCTTTCATTCTGGCTGCCCGGCAGATTGTGCTGCTTGATTGAATACCCGATAAATCGTCCGTATGTATATCTAAGCCAGAGCTGCTCCCGTTGGGTTATATTGTAATCATCACTACCAAGGATACACTGCCACTGCCGTTGGGAGTCTCCATCACTTCAGGTTGAAAATACAACAGAGCAGTTTAAGGTTTCACTGAATAAAGAGCTTGGGAAAGATCCAAAGCCGCATTCTTTCCAATCATGCTACGAACGGAAGCGAAGACAAAACATCTCAAGTCTTCCCTAATGCTAATTCTCACAAAGTACTTCCATTAAATGCAGCACTCTCCGCAGAGTTGCATAATTATTAAATGGAAGTTGACCACGCATTTTACCAGCAGGTGATTAGTTCCAACATCGCTTTGATCAACCAACTGAGCGGTAGCGAGAACAGCAGCTACACCATCTCCCGCCTCCTCAATTCTGAATCGGACAACATTCACGGCTTCTTGGCTCAAGGCACTGACCACCAGAACTATTTGATTAAGGTCACAAATAGCCCTCCATCCGTCCTAAGTGCTTCAGTCTTCCGAGTGATGGACTGATGATGCCTGCGCAATCGAATTTATTGGCTTCTTGACTAGGCATATAACATTGAAGATATCCACAAACAGCTTAAGACAATACACTCTAGGGCGACTTGGGAAAATGCTCATGGAGCCCTCGAACTTTGTAAGTAGCCGAAGTGCTCCACGAAGGCCTGGACAAATCCATTGCTTTCTCTGTCATAAATGCTGAAGACATACCCATCGATTGCACTGTGCTTCGCAGACTCGCTGAAGATAAATTACGAAGGCTAGCAAACAGACAGTCCTTTTCGAAGGTCTAAAGTGCAAGCCGTACAGAAACTATCAACTTGAAGAGATTGGCTGCTCTTATTACTTGGTCGGCACTTCGGTAGGCTTGCTTTCTTAGCTGGTTGACTCCACAGCCTCGGTCTTCTTATGATCTTCTTCTTTTGGTTTCTCTTATTCCTTCTGATTCTCTCTTCGTGAATGTTTCAAGGGCATCGGTTCAGCGGGTGTTTCCAACACCTTGCGCTGCATTTCCACCTTCACAATATCTCCATGTGCAATCATTACAGGTCCAAAGTAGTACTTGTTCTTGGGAAATTCAGAGATCAGCTTCTGAGCTTCCTCCGAGGACAGATCACTCGTATTTAGATAACGGTTGCTTCTCAGTTCTTCATCAAGGATGTTGTTAAGGGTTTGGTTGATGGGATGGCTCATCGGCTCAGGAATCTCTGCCGCAGTTTCGTATAGCAGCACGTTGCTCTTATCGTCTACTGCCGCGAGTCGACCATAGAACACCCGCTGGTTACGGGTGGTGACCCTGACAACCTTACCGATGTAGCTCTTCTTGAACTCCTCAGCGTTCATACTGGTGAACAACACTATGAGATATAAATCTGAGCTGACTACAATTTTGATTTCTCAAGGCGTTGCATCCATGCTGTGGTGGGTTCCATTTCTGCTGTGGTATTCCTTGAAGAAATATCCTGCTACAGCGATGGAATCTAATCCAGCGGCAGCTGTTCCAATAAGTAATCATCAGATCCGCAAGTAGCGAAATGAAGGATCATTGGGCCGCAGCGGTAGCCCTCCGCTGAAGGTAGCTGAGAATTGGCTTGAGCGTATGGGGATGGGGTTTTATTTGGTGGCGAGGCGTGGCCGCAGAATCGGGGTCCTTCATTTTCAGCGACCAATCAAGTTTGTCTTTTGTGGACCGTGGCCTGCATAAAGAGTGGTAGTACTTTAGACGCGGTGAACCCGGACAGACTAGCTCATCCTCGGGCATGACCGGCGTGATCGAGCTCATTTCGCCCCGTGCAGACCTGCAAAAGAAATAATTATAAGCATCATTCCATACCACTTGTGATCACTCGTAACTGCGGTAGTTGCTCGACTGTGTTTTCATGATGTCCATCCGGAGTACGTTTGCATCGTCCGACCCGAAGTAGAATAGCGCCGCGGGACCGCAGCCTACCTAGTAGAAGGTCTGCTCACGCAGTTTTCTGTCGATTCGTTGCACTGGTGGAGTAATGTAAAGGTAGTAGCTGATGTTGCGGTTCAGCATATTCTAAGCTAGCAACCACGGCTACCTCTTCAAAGATTTCCACGAGCTTGCTGAGCTTCTCCATCGGGCTGAACCTGCACTCGAAGATGACGTTGTTGGGAAGGTGTACCCTGGCAAGAGTCTCCGAAAAGCACGGTGTCTTAGCAAGTGCCAAATACTCGGCCTTTCGTTTTGAGCTAAAATTGGTGCCTTCTTCAAGTCTCTTCGTTGCTTCTCTAAGGTACCTTCAGGTTGTTTTTGATGTTCTCCATGAAGATTCTCTCATCTTCGGTCGGATTCTCCTCCACTTCCTTCAGCATTGCTTTTTCTACGTTACAACAAAGGGATACGTGTAGCCTCCGACTTGTACTTGCATATGCGAATTTGCCTGTTCTTGATTGGAGTTGACATCAGTTTCTGTCTTTAGTCAAACCTGTACCTCACGGTCCTTTTGCAGCTGTTCCAAACGTTATGCCCATACGCTGACACCGTCAGTACCGAGATCAGCCATCAAACCTGTAATGGAACTGATCTGAGCCTTGTAAGGATCAAACTTGGGCCTGGAATTTCTCTATATTTCGTCGCAGAAGGCATTGAGCCTGCTGAGATCGAGTTTCCTCATCACCATTTCCTTCGGACCATCTTCGAACCCACCGAGCCTGATGATTTCTGCGAGTTCTTCGTACATCATAAGCCGACTGAGGAGGTTACCTTTCTTGATCGTTCGATATTTCTCCACCTGCAAGTTGCTTTGGATGTTATTGAAGATCTTCTTGAGTATGTCAGTCAATTCCATGAACTCTTGCTCATTGTTAAGCCGCTTTCGAAGTTGATTCAGAAGCGCTTCGATCCGTGAAGGTTCTTGCTGTGTGGGGTACTTCTGGGCAGGCTGTTGCGGTTTGTACGGCTGTTGTTGGGTTGGTTGCTGGTAGTTGGCTGGCTGTTGTGCCTTCTGAGGACCTTGCTGGGCTTGTTTCGATAAACCCTGTTGAGGTTGCTGGTACTGTGGCTGCTGATATTGAGCTTGGTTGTTGTAACCGTAGGCCTCAGTAGGCACCCTCTGTCCTTGGGTCGGAGAAGAATACTGTTGCGGGTTGTAGGCTTGTTGCTGACCCTGAACAGGTGGTACTTGCACCATAGGCTGTTGCACTTGCCCAAGTTTTTATCGAATTAGCGTCACCAACCTCCCAGGTAAACCCAGCCTGTACAATTCTGGATCACTCACCTTGATCAGCTCCTCTTTGGAGCTGTACCAGTTGGACTCAAGGTCGGCGATGTACTTCTAAAAGTCGGAACGAGGTCGCTTCATCTCGTCCGCAATCTATGAGAGGAGCTTTCGAACATAAGTGGTCATGGTCGCTCGTGATTTAGAAAACTTTTAAAAGTGGAATGTATAAATGATCGGAACCGACGAGCAGTCGCTTATACTTTGAACCTATAGACTGTCACTATTGTTTAGGGAACGTGTGTGTGAACATCCCCCGAACTCGCCCATCGAGACCCCGATAGATCTTTAAAGCAGAGAAGAGGAAGACGAACATGCACATCCCGACCCACGTGTAGATCATCAGATACACGTACATTTTCTATTTCGGGCTTTTTACGAGTTCGAGATTTATACCGATTGACATTGATACCTTGTTCAGAGTGTTCACCAGTGCCACTAGCTCGTTTCGTTTGAGATCACTATGCCCGAACAGAATCTTCATAGCAGTGCCGAGTCCGTAGGTCTGCATTTTCCCGAAAAGTCTGCATTTTTAGCATTCTACACAGTCCATTATCCTCGAAATGTTGTGCACATAACGCTGGTACTCAGGTCTGTAGGGTTTAGCTATCTTCAGGAACTACTCAATTTCCTTAGGTGGCTGATACCGTTCCAGTTCCAACAACAGACTGTTCAGATAGATCTTTGCTTTGAGGTCCTCCTCAATATTCTAAGACACGATCGGGTAGTCCTTAAGATGATGTTTCACTCTGCTGACGCTCCCCAGTAGTAAGCTGTACAGAAAGTACAAGTTATCAATCCTCTCAGGCCATGTCCCCACCTTCTCATGGTAAAGCTTTTCGTTCAGGTAGTATACAGATTAGTTGTCTGCAGTGCCTGTTGACCTCACAGCAAGCATGCCTCCCAGAGTAGAGATGTCTTTATAGAAGTAGGACAGGTGGGTGGATATGCTGGTGTGCAGCCCACTGATAATTCTGTAAAGTCCCTTCTCTTCTCGGCACATGTTCTAGAAGTTTCCACTAAAACAGTTCTCATGGTAGACTGCTTGCCATATGTTGCTGCCGTTGTAAGCTGTATAGGCCTCTTTGTTGAGATCCACATCGAAGTACTCGCCCTTGTCATTCTCAATGTCCTCCACGTGCCAAATACCCGATGAATTGTCTGCTCGTTCGGCGCTCCATTGCTCCAAATTGCTAGGCACATCTTTCTTGATGAGGTCAGTGCGTGTCCATTCCTGTGGGATATCCTTCTCGTCGCAACGGCAAACTGTACAGCCCCCACTCTTGCACATCTTCTCACGAGCCCAAAATGGGCATTCGTTGTCGATGTTGATTCGGATGATGCGGAAGAACTTCGTCTTGACTAGTGTCTTCAAATTCTCGCGTGTTGCTCGATTCAACGATACCAGCTACCTTGGGCGACGATCGGGATCCACCATCTAAATAAGGGTTGACCAATTACCGAAGCATACAGGCCAAACACCACAGCCAAGACGAGTACGTAGATGCGGAAGCCCTTGGCAAGGAGAGTCTGCATTCGCTGAGCTGGAGGTTGCTTGAGCATGTGTACGAATATTATATTGTTCGGGTAAGATCATCACCGGTTCAGAACAATTTGCGGAAGAATATGAGTACTGAGTTTTTTTAAACTTCTTCCGGAAGCCGAATGAGGCTGTTACGCTTGGCGAGTTGAGAGCAAGATTGCTCAATAATGACCTGCTTGACTGGATCTTGCGAACAGTCAAGAAATGGCTACGACATCAGGACAGGTTAATCTACAGCGGTCTGCAGGATAGTAGAAATCACCTCAACAATTTTGATTGTTGTTCGCCTTAGAACTCTTTCTTGGAAGTCTTCTTAGTCGTTTTCCTGTTGAAGCAATGGCAAAGGAAATGGTTACTCGCTGAGGATTTCTGCTATCATCCTTTCCAGTTCAAGCTTCGATAATTTTCTCTTGACTGAGTCTGATGATTTGTTGCAGATATGGGTATGTCTGCCGATCTGCACCTCTCCAATATCTTTCCTGTAGCATCCCTTTCTCAAGCAAATCTCCTTGTCTGTTCTGCAGTTGTCGAAGTAGTCTTCGACTAACAGACTACCAAGCTAGGCAGATATCTTCAGGGTGTCCACATGAGCAATCCCACGAAATCTTTTGTTGACCTCGATAACATGCATGCAGACTGGATACTTTGGATTGCATGATGGTAACCAGTTGTGCTTGGTCGTTCCTTCTTCTCTGTCTGTCAATGCACTGCCCTCTTCACGCTATCGAATGTAGGCATTTGTGAGCACCTCCAGAAAATAATGGTTGATGTACAGCTAGTCATACATAACCTTGAAGTCCTTGACAGCAATGTCCTTAACTTCCTGGTGAAACTGCCTCACCATAAGATGAAATTCATCCTCTTAGTCAGGTTCCTCCAGCTTTGGTCCAACCAGCTTGAATATTGTGAGTGCAGTCTTCATCAGTGCTACTTTTCCTTCAACAAAGAGTGTTGCTATGATATGATCGGCCAGCTCACTACTCACTGACTTTGTGTATAGGCAAATCAACCATGGCACCAGCAATATTGACAGTTCCAATTTGTTGCGCTCCAGCAGATTTGCTAGTTCTGGAAGCACCTGTCTGACCAAGTCCTGCACTACGGTGGTGAAACAGATGACTGCATCCATGTCGGTGTAGTACCCGACCGGCAGGATTTGCTCGATAAGTTGCACCATTAGCCAAAAGGTTTCTTGCTGGGAGTAGCCATGGGTGAGAAAGTACCCAGCAATGAAGTTGAAGCCTTGGCAGTAGAGGATGTGAGGGTTACGAATGGCATAGACCTGCAGAACATTCTTCAACTGCCTGATCCGCTGTTCATTGGAACTTTACGACTAATTATCCGACTGGAAAGTACGAGTGACGTCTTTTTCGATTGTATTGAAGAAATCTCGAGGGTAGTTGGGCACATTGTCTAGTAGTAGCTCGTAGTAGTTGGGCTGCAACAGCTGGGCCATGTATGCTCCTGACATCAGCAGAATGAACTTGCTTACTGAGAATGCGTACGGTGTTGCGGTTCGAGCTGCTCAGTTACAGGTTCAGGTAAGCTCGTACAAACCGTAGCCGATCCTGCTCGTCAAGCCTACATTTCTCCACAACGCAGATTCGAAGATGCTGCATTCACCTCCGGAAGTACCTCATCGAAGTCCATCTCTTCCGATCTGCTTGAGTCGGTTAGCAGCGGCCTGTTGATCTTAATCTTGAAGCTGCGTCGCGCCAACAGCGAGTGCGGGTTGGCCTCCAATTTTTCTGAATGACGATTGAGAATAAGCTCCAGCAGTATTTCCTTTGGAAGGAGGGCTCCTTCAGAGGTGAGTTCGAAATGGTGTTTTGGTGGTATCATCTCTCTGAACAATTTAATGAAGTATATTCTGCTGCCGAAAATCATAAAGGTGGTAAAACACTTCATCGAACAGCCAAGGTTGGATTGCATCGCTAACTATACCTGCATGCGAAGAGACAGCAGTTGACCGCAATCGCATACAGAAAGCCTACTCAAGGCAATCTTGTATCGTCTTGGCAATCCAAACAGCCAAATTTCCATTAGGAACTCAAAAACCCGGCTCAATCCGTCAACGATAGCTCAAACGGTAATTCTTCTTCGAGATTTGGCTGCATCCCTTGAACTGGTGATCCAGCCGTCAATTATATTATTCAATGATAGCAGACATCTAACAAAAGTTGAGTACGGCTAACCTGAATGATGAACTGGGACCCAATACCCCCCAACCTCCCAAATACCATGTCAAAATCCTGTATACCGCCAATCGGGAGAACTAATGCCAGAAATTCGCAATCTTCGCTGACCAACTTGTAGGAAACGGGGCTAACTCTATTGTGAGGATGGGTGTCTGCCTTGATAGTCCAGACAACCTTCTCGCTGTCAAGATCATTAGTCTAGCTGTCGAGGGGGCTCGCGAAAGGGTTTTAAGGGAACTCACAGCTGCATGCCGGCTATCTGCTTCCTGCTAAAATATCGTCAAAATTGAGCGATATAGAGTCGAATCCCGTAGTCATGTCTACATATTCATGGAACACTGCAACGGAGGCACGTTGACCGGCAAAATCCGAGAGTAAACATGGAGCCCCAAAGAAGTTGAACGGCTGTTCTGCGAACTTGCTAGGGGGTATGAAGCCCTGCATCAAGCTAGCATCCTCCATGAGGATATTAAACCTGACAACATTCTTATTCACAACGGAACTTACAAGATTGCGGATTTTGGCCTGTCAAGCTTATTGGAAGTCGGAAGACAGGCTAGCACGAAGCGACGGGGTACTCTAAAGTACATGGCACCGGAGAAGCTGACCCGCAAAGATTATGTGGGTGACGTCAGTAGCGATATGTACTCATTAGGGTTGGTGCTATTCGAAGCTGCTACGGGGAAGCATCCCTACTTCGAGCAGGAGTATATGTCGGCTACTTAGCTCATCAATATGAACCTCCCAGTAAAGCACAGGGCAGCACTATAATCTAATTGTTCGGGATCCCCCAAGCTCGCCCAGTTAATTCTTCGGATGGTATGCAGAGATTTAGAGCAAAGGGCGTGCTGGTCAGAAGTATATCGATTGGCAGACGAAATGGGGAAGGTGGAGCCCTCCGAACATTCACTGTCCTACAAAGTAGCATAAAGTCGGTTTCTGATGGAGGAAGTCTAACTGTCTCAAGTTGATATTGACTACCTCGAACCTATTTCGAAATCGGAATCAAAGACCGAGACAATTGACACTGAAACGGGGTTAGCCAGTGTATCTGAGCATCCCTCGCCGGAATTACTAAAGGCAGTCGAAAGCATACTGAACCTTCATCTACACACCGAATCAACTCTTCACAGGAAGTTCTTAAATGGCACACATCAAATGACACTACTTCTTAAGAAGGGGTTGCTTAAGAATTAGCCAGCGCATAACGAGCATTTGGAAGATTTGTATTAACTTAATCACGCCAAGCATCATAACATACGGCGGGTTCTGACCGAACTTGCTCGTAGTGATCTCACCCATAGGCAGATCGAGGCTATATACACTCACAACATTACCCAGCTCATAGAAACAGAAATGGCAATCATCCTAGGCCACCATGAAGACCCAAGAGTCACCAAGGAGGTACTGTCATACACGTACCACTTGGTGTACCTCCTCAGTATCATTTCAGCGCTGCCACAGAATGTTCAGCCACCCGAGAGAATGGTGGATGGCCAGTAAATGATAGAGGTGATTGAGGAATTCCTCAACGGGGAGCGGCAGCTATGCTTCATGGAGAGTTTAGAAGCAGAAGATACTGGAGAGAAGTATTGAATGATCGTGGGGTGTCACTTCGGAATACTATGTGGATGAATCACCATATTAAAGACAGCTATCCGTTAATATAAAGCTGAGCAAAGTTTAAGCTTCTGTTGATGAAGATGATAAGTCACATATGAGATACCTTGTATTCATTATCGTAGAACACTTTCACTTGTAAGAGTTGACTTGTGGAAGCTCCCAATGCATGGGGTATGCGCTAAGTGAGGTGAGTATTACAGACGGTAGGACTCAAAGTATGTGCTTGACGCACAGATGCCCACCAAGATCAAGACAATCGCCGAAAAGGTGAGAACTTGAGACAGTCCAGTCAATAGATACAGCGTCAGGGGATGACAAGCAAAGAGACCTACAAAGACTAACGGGTGCATCCCCTGTACTGTAATATCGTGCCAAACGAACAGCCTTCATATGATTATTCAAGTACCAGATGGACACGTTGAGTAGTATGCAGAATTTTGCAATATCCAACAGTAAAGATGCTTGAAAGACAGAGACAGTAATGAGTACGATCTCGGATAGTGTAATCAGCTCACTTCTGGGTTGCCAACGAGTGAATGCAGAAAACAGGTAGCAAGGTACCAGCACAATATTGACTGTCTGGCTCCTGATTGTCAGCATGGAAAGAACTAAAGGGGATATGCCTGCGATGAACACTGCTGTCCTCACAACATCTCTGTCTCGGATAGTGTCGATTCTACGTAGATAAAGCCAACCCGTCACGGATATTGTCGTGAGCAGATAAAACAGTGCATAGTAGCAGTCCTTCTCAAGAGCAACGCCCACCTCATACTGAAGAGCCGCCAAGTGGGAAAATACGAGCAGTTGTTGTAGATCTGCGATAGTTGTCTTGTGATATGAGGTAGGTATTGAGTAGGTCATTCCGAACTTTTCGCTTTCTGCGTGTTGCTGTTCTTCCGTGAGAGGATGGTCAAGGAGCTTCCACAATGGAGGATCCACCTTTATCGCTTGCATCTAAATTAATACCGTAGAATGAGGGAGTCTCGCCTTCGAGGCACTGCCACTCTTCCTGCAGATCCAAGGGTAGTTAATCCGCAGGCAATGCTCACAAGTCAGGTATCAAACATCCTTATGGAAGCTGAAGACAATCACCGAGGAGAGGTCATCTAATTACTTCCGTAGCGAGATGAACAGCTCGCTCCTTGGGTCGGGGTTGATGCAGTCTGGACAACCTTACTACTACATGAAAAAATCATTGATTGAATCGCCTCAAGGCAGTAGTCTACCGGCATTCGGCTCAACGATCCAACAACCAGCAGCAACACAAAATTCAATTCCAAGATTCCCGACTCCAGGGATCACAATGTTACCCAACCAGCAGCCAATCTTTCAATCGCAAGTGCCACGCCTCATCGTTCCATAGCAAGCGAACCAATTCACTACGCCTCAGCAGTTTTACTATCAAACAGGTTTTCCTGTTGTCATCGAACCCAAGGCTGTGGAGAATGGCTGGTGTTGCTGCTATGATGATCCACGGGTGCAGCCATGGGGCCTGTCCCAGCCAGACTACCGGCTGACCTGAGTGATACTCCACAATATGCTTTATCTGCATAGATGCGGTCTAATAGAATAGCTCGACAGACCATCTTTAAGAACGAAGAACTTCACGTTCAGGAGACCCTGAGGAAGCTTCAAGGCACAACTTCGTTGGAGATCACGAGTTGTATTTGCATGTTCTGGTCAGCTTTGATTCAAGGTGCCGTCGCATAGCTGCCATGGCTGAGTCGATTGTCCTTGGACCGGTGTAACATTGGAGATGAAATGCTCGAAAGTATCGATCGACTTGAGAACCTCGAGGTGCTATGTCTAAGTAAGTATGAGGTGCGATTTGTAGGAGAAAACGACCTGAGCGACAATGCAGCTCCCACAATTGGCAGATTGACAAACCTTAAAGAGCTAAACCTAGAAGGAATAGCAAACTCAAGCGACTCCAATAGATTCACTGATGTGGGTGCTAAACTATTCTGCAGACTTACTCAGTTAGAAGTGCTGAACCTCAGTACAGATTGAAGCTATTAGATGCAAACAGAATCGGAGATTAGGGAGCACGAACTATTTCATAGAAGCTCACAGCATTACGCGATTTGCGGCTCGCCAATAACAAGATGACCAGTGAGGGTTGCAGAGCCATTATTGCGAATCTTTCTCAGCTCAAAATCCTTGATCTCGGAAACCAACAAGTCCCGAATCACCAGCGATTCGCGAGCGAAGAGTTTCAGTTGTTCGCGAAAAGGCTCCCAAAGGTTACACGGCTCTCTCTTGGATTTGAGGGAATCGATAAACAGAGAGGTTACGAAAAGGCTGCATGCTAAATTGGAGTCCAATCACTTGCTGAGCTGCATTGCCTCAGAAGGTTAGACATCTCATCTTATGTCATCGGTGCTAAAACCTGGAGGATTCTTGCCCAGGCACTTCCGGAGCTGGAATACTTAACTGCGAGTATTCGTTGTTTAACAAAGATAACTGCGGGATCGACGACGAGGGTATGCTTTGCCTGGTTCGAAACTTGCGAACCCCCTACTATCTCAATCTTTGTAATGTGCACAACGACTTAGCATAAAATTTAGCCGGTGATGAAACAGCCTGGAACCTAGCTCGAGACGCCCATCGATCCACCAGGATCTACATTCGTAAGAAATCCCTAACGAAGGCGGCAACAAACTGAGCTCCTGCTTACTCATTCGATTAATTGGCTCTCGAAGCCAGTTAACAGCCACATCAGTTAAGATCTTCCAACGAAAGTTGTCCATTGCTATACACTGAATGATCTTTGCCTCTCCGTGCCATCAGTTATGATCTATTCACGATAACTTTAGCACACATCGTTTGTTATTAAGTTCAAGTTCATCGAATAGTATGGGCAACTGTCTCAAAACTGGAGCCTCCTCCTCAAACAATGGACTGTAAGCCAACTGCTCAACATAGAGACCCTCGCCTACGTATGGCTCCGCCAATTGCAAGTAGTCCGAACCACTCCCGGGTCCAAACAAGCAATAGACAACAACCCACAACCGACATTATCGCAAATGCAAGTGTACCTGTAAGCCAGGCCAATACGGCTAGGTTTGGTGGAAGTGTTGCGTCCCCTCCGACATCAGGGACAGCCCTGACTCATTAATACCAATACGGACCACCTCAACATTACAACGCTCAAGCACCTAGCAACATAGCAACGCAACAAACCTTTGTATCACAGCCGCCAATAGATGCAACTGTGATGCAAAATGTTGTCCAGCAACAAATTCTAACGAATTCCGGTTAGATACGGCAAGCACTTAATGGTTACTCGCCGCAGGGCGCCCCAGGGTACGCTACAACAATGTACGTCGATACGATGGGAGCATATGTCGTTCGGTGATACATCCTGTGCGTTTTCAATAATGTTTGATCTGGGAGATGACAGGTTGAATTGCTCTTTGATTCGCGGCAGATAATTTTGGTGAGACCTCCCCTGCTCGATTTCTGCATAGCCATTATGTTTATATTTCCCACCGATTTGACTAATTTAAATTATAAATGGAGGTGCCGCGCTTCGGCAGCCCTCTCAGACTTAATTCTTCGAGATTTGTCAGTTGGGAGCTGTTGAATTTCAAATTGGCGCCAACACGAACAGAGATGTAACGCTCAACAGCCCTTTTAGAGTTCTCTAGCACTCAGCACCCAACCAAAATTTAATTTTGATGCTAAGGCTTACCTTATGCGAAGAAGGAAATGGAACTCAGGAGAAAGAGTAGTTAAGCTGCCGCAGTCGAGGCTACAACCTCAGAGGTGCGAAGTTTACGATGCCGAATGAGCTGCTTCACAAAACCAAAATTGCTCGAAAGAGTCGAAGGCTATCCGCCAACAATGCAAAACTTACTCCCAGGACAAAAGCGCCTGTATGTGAGTTCAGAACCCCAAGCAGTAGCCTCAAAGACATTACGGTGTAGCCCGAACTCTCGCCCGATCCTTCGAACCCCCAAGACACTGATTTGCCACAATAGACCACCCAGGCCCTCCCCAGCGACTCCTACCAGCTGAGTAACGAGCAAATCCGCAACATCAATCGAGTGATTCGCCAGCGCTACAAAGTAATCGTCTACCGCCGGAAGCAGCGATGCAGCAGGAAGCTGGACGATTTGAGAATGGAAAGGGTCATGACAGTAATCGGTTCATACTTCAACGAATGATCGTGCATAGAAGAAAGTAAATGATCGCTTTGTTCGTAATCCTCACTGGAGCTCTCTGCTGAATAATTTGCTAAAGGTTTTTGTTTACCAGCCCCTGAAATCGTTTTACTGGCTGTAGTAGGTGCCCACGGGCGGGATCACTTGCTGATGTTGCTTTTCAAATCGAGTTGAACAGTGGTTGAAAGGTTTGGTGCTGGCAACTTTCCTTGGGGATTTGTGTTTGTGAACTCGTTAGGCTTTAGGTAATTAGTCCTCAATGAGAATAGGGAGTCGTTGCAGTGGCTAGAATCGAGGGGATTAGGATAGGAATGGTGTCTTCTTCGGTTGGAGGCTTTCGGGTAGTTCGGGCTCAGTCACCGTATTGTTAGTCTCGTAAGTTCCTGGGCCTGGCTTTTACTGCAAGAGACTCTTACTGAAGATCTCTCGAGTGACATTAGACCGAAAGATTGATTGGGGTTGGTAAGCATATTTGTTCTTAAATACCAGACTGTCTGGGTCATTCGCATACCTGGCTGGGCCTGGCGAATTCTACTTGTCATCGTACCACACTCTTCCTTAATTTTTTGTGAGTTCCAATGCACCAACACCAGGAGCATTGAGTGTCCCAGCAACCGAGTACTTTCCAACTGAAGGAACATTGCTAGTCACTTTGAAAGGTTCCCTTTCCACCTTCGAAGCAAACGAGCATAGGTGGGTGGGCGTGTTGTGCACGGTATGCTAACTTGGGGGGAAATAATAACCCGGGCTTAAATGAGAATTGAGATTATTCACGAATTGAGGTCGTGCAGCTCCTGTCAGAAATGGAACGCTCGCGCCTTTGCATACCAAAGTGTCTTTTGTCGGTTGGGTTGGGTTATAAGTACATGGCCCTGGTCCCTTTTCCACAAGTTCGTCGCTTTCTAGCGTATCACTTGGGGACGATGAATTTCCACAAAATACATTTCTGAGAATCTTTTCCGACTGCGAATCCATCCTCCTTTTGGTCGATGTTGGGAATATATAGGAGTTCTTGCATTTATAGTCCAGCTTTTGCTCAAGGGTAGGATACCCAACCAGTGAAGTTAAGGCATTGATCGGAAAGGCGATTCGTTTTGAACTCATCAAGTTAAAATCGATTCCTTTGGCAGACTGAGAGTTGGAAATAGTACTGTGGTGATTCTGTTTGCATACCTTCTGCTTTTCCTATCGCATTCTCTGAGACTCGAGGCTACACAGGTAATATCCCTTTGGCACATCGATATCTGAGACCGAAGGAGCAGTTTGCTGCTTGTTCTTCATTGCCTTTGATTGTACATTTCTTGTGCATGACTATGCATCATGAACCTTCTTTTCCCAAGGGTCCACCAAGCTGTAATGCCCAGGTCCCGGCATCAAGGCAACGCTACTTTACGACCGATCAAGTTATGGCTCCCACTCTCTGTACGACTTAAATACCGAACCCACACGTGATTTTTAGATGGATTTTCCTAATTCTTCCTTGCCGAGTTGCAGTTGCGATAGCTACTATAAAGTGGACTGCTCATGGCTGAGAGAGAGATTAGCCAGATCAGTGAGCCCCTTGACAGGACTTTTGCTTCTAAGTCTCTGTGGCATTGCTCCCGAGGTTCTCTCATACTCATACTCAGAAATTGACTGCAGCTCATGCTGTAGTTGAGTATGTGGCGCAGTCTCCTTGGGAGCTCGAAACACGAATGACATCCGAACTTCTATTCACAAAATGTATTCTATCATCGGTCGATTAATTGACAGTTAGCATGGAAACAGCTCAGCTGGGGTTGATACTGTTCGACGACGATAATGAATTGACGAAACCTGTTGGAATACAGGCACAGCTGGGAGGAGTGTTCGAACAGGTTAAGGTGCTTGCAAAGAGAGTGGAACAGATTGAAAAGGTATAGGGCGAACTGGTGGTGCGGCTGCGAACAATTATTTCAGAGAAAAGTAGGCATCAGCTGACTCCGAAGCAACAATAACAGCACGATCAATTGAATGTAACGACGGAGCAGGCGTTGATGAGCTTGGATAAAAAAATAAACCTCCTGAAGAGTTAAACGAGCAAGGTCCTATAGGAACTACGAGATAGGCTGGGTTGTCTTCTCAACAGAATGATCAAATAGCAGTGTAGCCAGTCATTCAAGCTTCCAGACAGCACGAGCAGTGATGCCAGCTTCCTCCGTGAATAGTCGATTTCAAGACTCAATGACAAGCTGACAGCAACCAAACGCCATAACCAACTTCTGATTGAGTCGTTCACAGGCAGAATTGAAGCTGTGGAGCAACAGCTCCATTATCGGGTTAATGAGTTTAAGAAGCGAGAGGAGTGCTTGAAGCTGCAGCTCGATTCCCAAGCACAACAAATTGCCCTCCTATCGGAAACTCTAAAACAGGAAAGAGAACGAAGGCAAGAGGAACAGCCAGTGTTCGCAGTTCGTTCCTCAAATCAGATAACCAACCAGCATGAAGATTCCACACTAAATATGCCAGGCAAAGATCCGAGTTCAAAAAAGCTCTGAGGGAATGAGTTCACCCAAACGGCGTGAGCCAATCAGCACCTTCGTAGATGGTTCGCTCAAATCCATAGCTCCAAGCTAAAACAAATAGAATTGCTCCAGGACACGCAGAAAGAAGATCTTCGGTGAGGCCTCCTCCACAACTTTACAACGTCATACGAACGGAGCAGCTACACGGCAAACCAATGCTATTGAAGAGCTCGTTAGTCCCATTCGGAAGGGGATTGAGGATTCACATCTCACCGAAACAGAACATTTGTGGGCACTGGATAGACTGGAAGATTTTCACTAAGAAAATGTGCTTGATGGAAGTGAGGAAGATGTATTCTTTTACCCGGAGCATCGACCAGAACAGTCAGATAGCGAGCTCGTTATTAATGAAAGGCAGGATACAAATGCTCTGTAGGACTACCAGATCATCAACAAGCAAGAAGGCAGGTCAAATACAAGGCCACTCAGTCCAAATTTTTATAGTCCCTTCGATGTCGGTCACCGACAATGATATCTGTTAATCTTTCTCAACATCATCACTCACAGCTTGCCTTATCGAATCTCTTGCCGAAGTCGCATGAGAAGGTTACCAAGTTTGTTCAGTCCGAGTCCTGGTCCTCCACCGTCAGCCCAGTAGACGTCCTTGGTTGTATGTTCGATAAGCTCTCGGTTGCCAGTGTCCAGCAGCTTCTCTCTCAGATCCTTGTGGACCGTGAACTTCTGAGTGAGTCCGGTATACATGATATCGTCCTTGATTGAATCCCAATTGGTGAGGCGGATTGGCTTATACTTTTTGGCAAGGTCGAAGGCCTCTCTGGGTGTCTTGGCATTAATAACCTCAGCCTATTCGGGCAGCCCAACAAACTTATTAGACTGAAAGTAGTGTTCGTTGGTAATGTAGATCTTGCCGCCGAGTTCGAACTGAGACAGGTAGAAGTTGGAAAGGAATCCGTAATCGTCGTGGGGAAGATAGAAATGAATAGGGGAGTTGACGGCCGAAACTTCTTACTTTGCTTGGAGCTCACTTTCCATGACCTCGAATGATGCGAAAGATATTATATACAGGATTTAAGAGATCAGATCTTTCCCGTTTAAATCCCTTTGCGAACTTTCATGAGAAGCAAACCAAGTTTGTTCAAACCCTTCCCCTCCCCACCACCATCCGCCCAATACTTATCATGTTTGGTGTGCTCAATAAGCTCTCTCTATCCTGTCTCCAGTAGTTTGTTCCTCAGATCCTTGTGCACTGTAAACTTCTGAACGAGTCCCGTGTACATAATGTCCTCTTTGACTTCTTCCCAATTCCGCCTACGCTTTAGCTTGTGCTTCCTTGCCAACTTGAAGGCTATAGCTGGAGTCTTGGCGTTAATCACCTCGTCTTCCTCAGGCTGCCCCTCAAACTTCTGTGATTGGAAGTAGTGTTCGTTGGTAGCATATGTCTTTCCATTGAGAATAAATGGGGAAACGTAGAAGTTGCTCAAGAACCCGCCTTTGTGTATTGGACGATAAAACAGCAAAGGCCCAGTTTCTTCTGCCTTGCCCTTCTGCTTGTTCATTCTATCTTCAATTAAATGTACAAAACCCATTCATTAGGCTTTCATAATTTTCCCTTCATATCTCCTCATGAGTTGCCGTGGTTATCGACGGAATGAGATTATCCAAGGTCTTATCGTTCGAATCAGTGTTAGAGATTGCGTTTATCATGATATTAAACCTATGATCAAGGAGTACGACTACCTCTTCAAATTCGTGATAGTGGGCAACCAGGGTGCAGGAAAGTCTTCGTTGTTCATCCGTTTCAGCGACGATACATTCGTGGAGAACTATCTGGCCACCATTGGCGTCGACTTCCGCTTTAAGACACTTGAAGTCGATAATCTCCAGTGCAAGCTGCAAATATGGGACACAGCAGGTCAGGAGCGGTTCAGGACCATCACCTCTGCCTATTATAAGGGCAGCCATGCAGTCATTATCGTATACGACATCAACAATCTCGATACCTTCCAAGAGATTGAAGGCTACTGGATGAACGAAGTCAAGACTAATGCAGACAAGGATATCCAGATTGTCCTGGTCGGTACCAAGAGTGACTTAGAACGGCATGTACCACAGGAAACAGTAAGCAGCCTAACCTAGAGCCTTGGCATCAGAAACTTCGATGTGTCTGCAAAAACTGGCGAAGGAGTGGGAAACCTCTTTGAAGAGATTTGTAGGGACCTGGTAAAGACGAGCAACATCAGAAAAGCCTCGATGAAAAGCACAAGACTTGACCAAAAGGACGAAGGTGGAAAGAGCAAGAAATCTTGCTGTTGATGACTGTTTGGTTCTCTTGTTCAGTGTTATTACTTGCTATTGATTGAGGGCGCTTTTGAACCTTATAATTTAAGAGGAAGTGCGAAAGAATGAACTCGGAATCTGCTAGCTAGCATCAGGCAACCCCAACTGTCTAACCTCCCGTAGTGAAGCCTCCACCCATAATTATTGTGATTGATGACGAAAGCGACAATGACATGGTCGCAGAGCAACCTCTAATGCAGCCGGGACTAAAGGATCTATCCATCGAGTAGATTACTATATTGAATGAGCAACCCAGACCCCCACTCATTCGCCCCGTGGAACAGGGCGCTACTAAACTAGAGCCACCGCAAAAACAACCCGCCCAACTGGTGAGAACCCCTTCAATAAAGCCCTATTCCAAGGAACCATGCACGCGCGAAATAAAAGCGCTGAACCAACAGCTGGTCGTGAGCAAGGAGCTTAAAAGGAGGGAATGCAATGTACAGCAACAACGCCCAGACACCATTACCATGATTGAAGAGTACATTCCAGATTAGCTCGTCGTCCTCGATCATGTGAAGATTCGAGATAGTGTGCCTGTGGGGGAAAGATACCAAGCTGAGATCAAACCTCCCAAGGCAATGAAGTATAACATCCCAAACCCCACAAATCAGCTTATCTGGAGGAGCTCCAGCGGGTTCAACCAACAGGTCTTTGAACAGTTCCAGTAAATGTTTGGGGAAAGGCGTACAACTGAAGAGCTATGTCACCTGCTCACAAAGACAGGTGGGAACTGGGCTATGCTCCCTCAAATCATCCAGCACTACCGTCGCGATCTGAAGAAGATGTATAGCGACACCGATTCACGCTTGTGATACAGACTGTCTATGCATCCTACATCATAAATCACGAGCCATCGACTCTGGTTCCTTGTTGAACTCCATGTTTAGTACCTCTTCGACTTTCGAGATGAAGTTGTGCTTGTAATTATGGAGTATATCCCTCACCGAGAGCATCATGTCGATGATGAAGGCGTATGGAAGGCCCTCACTTTCAGCAATTTTTTCGTGATCTTCAGCTGCCAGATTCTTGAGCTTCTCATAGGTTTCGTTTTCATCGTCGTCGAATCTAAAATCATCAGTCACCTTCTTCTTTCGGGTCTGGTCGAGGATTGAGGTAAAGTTGGTCAGTTTATAGGGTAGCTTTTTATCTTTAGGTCGTTCGCTTTCCTTTGATAACACAACGAGCATTATCTTTGATATCTTCAGCTTAAATTGATTCTGTGGGTTTTTTAAATCAGCCAGGTTGACAGTGCTACCAAATCGACTGCCGTTTCGGCTGGTACTCTCGTTATCGACCCGCAGAGAATGACCAGAACCAACTGTCCCGTGCCGATCTTCAGTGTTCATAACAAACGAGTACAGATCGTAGACGTGGTCATTAGGATCGGAGCTGAAGAAGTTGGCTTCACTGAGCATGGAAAAGGCAAGACTCTCAAAGTTGTTGTAGAGAAGTTTGATGATTTTGTCGTTACTGCCACGCTCGCAACCGGGGAACTCCTCACAATCGTAGGAGAAGATGTCGTTGCCGTAGTATATCTCCTCCTTCTGCATTTCTTTCTCGTAGATCCATATTGAGCTTTTGAGAAAGTGCAGGCGCAGTGACTTGTTTTACTTTACTTCAATAGCAAACCAGTTTTCCCCAAGCTCCTCAACTTAGAATACGAACTTAAAGATGCTGCCCTTCTGTACCAGAGAGTTGCTGATCTTGTACTCCAGTGTTGCCAGCACATGGAAGAAGTCGACCAGGTTGGTGTCAGGATACCTCATCACCTTGGCCATCACGTCCATCAGCAGGGCTTCATGTTTCAGGATCGGCTCGAGGGTTACCCTGCTGAGCTCCTTGAAGCTGTTGCCGTAGATATCGGAGAAGTACTCGATTTGGAACTTGTCGATGAGAGCCTGGTTCGTATTACTCAAATAGACTTTGCGGATGATGGTGTGCACCTCGACCTTATCGTTATGCTTGTACTTCTTCTTTATTGCTTTTTCGATCTCGGTCTCGGAAGCAGCATTGGTCTTGAGGATATCATGAAGGATCTCTTTCTTTCGTTAGTCCTCTGGCTTTTGAATGTGCAGCAGTGTCTCCAGAATATGGGTGTAGAATGAATTCGACTGCAGGTTCTAACCTATTCTGTGCCTGTTCATCTGGAAACTCTGAATGTTGATGGCTGGCTCAAGGAATGATCGGTTTCTGTTTTCATCCAGAGAAGGTTCAGAAGGCTTTCGAGGTGAAGAGATAGCATTGACGGGTCTCAGCTTGTGCTGCACAAATACCTTAAGGAACTTTGGGTATAATGGAAAGGCGGAGAAGGGGGTATCTTCTTCCTTCAGAACCACCCGATCCACAAACTCGTCCTCCAACACATCGATATCTTCATCACAGAGAGTGTCGTTGATTGCTGATTCGTCTCCCAGCTGCTCGGTACGATTTTGTTGGAAATTCAGAGTATGGAGACTACGACTCTCATCTAAATCCAGTCTGATTTCAGTTTCACCAATGGGTTGATTAAGGAGGCTATGGTTGGCCATTGTCTTCTTCTTGCGCAGGAGGTCCTTTGCTTCATTATCTTGAACGAGTCCGATTGTGCGAGTTTTCTTCGGTCTCATGGGACTCTGGTGCTCTTTCTCCTTCAGCATTAATTTTAACTTCTCAATCATTTCACGGTCCTTCTTCGCCTATCGAATCTCCTTCTTCTTCAGTGTGTCCTGTCGTATCTCGGTGTTCGAATTGTAAGACTCGCGAATTTACTCATACTCAAGCTTCTTTAGTTCTTCAAGCTTCTCTCTTTCGACCATCTCAAGATCCAGTCGAAGGATTTCATCATATCGTAGATAGATCGATTCGTAGAGATCGGCGACCATTCCCTTCATGAGCGACACCAGAATGATGACGACTAGCACATGTATGGCCACGAAGAAGAACACAGCAGCGGCAAAGCTATTGTACCTTTCAGCGTAGTCGTACACGATAGGTGACCAGCCTGCTTCGATCATGACCTGGACACAGATCAAGTGAGCCTGCCACAGATTTCTAAAAGAACTGTAGTTATCGTAGATGGCGTAAGGGCTTGTGGAGGCCACTCCAAACCTATTATCAAACCTCTCCATGCCAATGATGCTCATAGCGTAGAACACCGTCATGAACAGGGGGAACATCTTCATTCCAATGATCGTGCAGATGTACAGCTGGTTGAACAGTAGTCGCAACTTCCTGTAGTAGCTATTTAGGTAGATTTGCTTCCTGAAGAATTCATTCCGCCAAAAGATCCTGACAATACGATTTAGCCTGAAGAGTCGTATTAGTCGGGCGATTTTTCTGACAGTAACACTTGTATCATCACTGCCACCCAACAGGGCAAATGATAGGATGAGTAGTGCCACATCGACCCAATTTCGCTCATCACTCACAAACTTTTCTGGCCCCTCTCCAAAGAACCTGAGCACGCCCTCAAAGGTGTAGAAGGATAGCAGCACGATTTCTATGGTCTCGTAGCCAGGTATGGTCTGGAAGAACGAGATCATGATGATGATGAAGTTGAGTAGAATGACCATGATGACGATAACCTCGAAGACATTAGACTTGACGATCCTCTTGACGTAGAACTTTTCCTTGAGCCATTGCCGGAATTGCATGAATCGCTACCAATCGTGGAATCTGGGCGGCATCATGTTAGAATCCTCCTCCATGAAGATGCATAGTTTCATGAAGTCCGATGCATACTAGAGTAAGCTCACTGTTTACGATGATGGAGTTGTTGTTGGGGTCCAGCCTGAAGCTTAGTTCTTTGATGTGGTCGACCAGCCTGATCTTGTTCTTGTAGATATAGAGCATAAAGCGATGAAATACCTCCGACTTTATCGATAGATTCTTCTCTCCCAGGCATACGAAGCATAGGAGAAGCGAGTTGCGCTGCTTGATCTCGTCGATCAGCACAATTTTGCTACGAAAGCTTTTGAACGACGCAAAGATAACTGTGGTCGGAATCGTTACAAAGTAAAAGCAGTTCAGAAAGATGAATGCGATGAAGAAGGGGTAGTACCACAAGGAAGCATCCACTGCTTTCTCCTCATAGTCAGGCCAGGCATCATAGCTCGCCAGCACGTAAATTATGAAGCTCATTCTCCCTAGATCATGGTAGTTGGAGTTATACTTGTCATATGTCATGCCTTCCGGAAGGTTGATGATTTGGGAACCCACGATACTGAACACCATGATCAGAATAGCATAGAAGACCAAGTAGACTACTATATCCTTACTTGCAGAGAAGAGGGAGTGAAGTGCCTTTCGAGCAAAGAAGTTGTAGAAGTATGGTAAAACTACGGTAACAACGAGGCTTACAGGCACGGAGAATTCGGAAAGGCCGAATAGGGAAGGTGGTGAATAGTGAGTAGAACACAATGTTGTCGACGATGAGCAGGCTCAGAATCACTATTTTTGCCCAAAAGCGAAACGGGTACTTCTTTGACGCACTAGCCTTCCACGAGTTTTTGTGCACTATTTCAAAGAAAGCGTCGAGGATGAGCAGAATTAGAATACTGTTGTCTAACCCCACCACCACGTCGTTGCGGGGAACTAGGTCCATTCGATTGTTGGGCTCGGCAACGATAAGGTACATGTAGATCATGCTCAGCAGGAACAGTATGTCATTCCACAGTGCATTGGTCTGTACCTCATAGCAAAAGTAAAAGAACTTCGAACGGTCTGAGATCAGTCTAAATCCTTACTCGTGTCGGGGTCATTGCGCGCCTGCCTGTAATTGAGCGCATCCATGAGATGTCGTTTGCCCTTAGAAAACCGCTCTGCTTCTGTCATCTTCTCGACGATGTCTCTCGTCTACTGGATAATGTCGTAGTCGTAGCGGTTCTGCCCCTCTTCTGAAGCATTACTCATTCTACACAAATTGGAAATATAATTCATAAGGTCAAGAGCTCACTACAATAAAGATTGAGCCAGTTGCTACTATACTAATACTGATGTGAAGTTTGAAGGGAAAATCTACAGTTGATCGATGACTATAATGGAGAGAATTTTAATCTGTTTGCTGGTCTATCATTTAAGGGGGTAGGAGGGGATGGTGCATATGCCGCAAGTGCTTCCACGAGCCAGTCGAATGTAGCCGTTTTCTCCCCATTTGGCGCTCCATGAATTCTTGACCTTCCAAGAGTCGGTCGATGACCCAACGAGCAGGACACCGTGGTTAAGGCTATTCGCGCAGTCGCTGAACACTCCGCTTGAATATAAATGCCAGTTGGTTGCATCCACAGCGACTGAAATCGGGCGAATAATAAGAGCGTTGGCCAAAGCAGTACATCCGATGGCATCGAGGAACCCTGCAATACGGAAATTGCCTCCATCCTTGGTACAAATTCCCTTGACAGCAGTGTATGGGTACTCAGACTCAATGACAATACCTCTCTCCTTGACGTATTTAAAAGCATTGTTCATCAGACCTCCATCGCAACCTTTGTTTCCGTAGCTGGTGGAGCAGTCCATCAACTGCTGTTCAGAGAAAGAGAGCAGTGTTCCATAGCCGACTTTGCTGAGTGCTTCCAATGCACCGGTGGTTGAAAATGCCCAGCAGGAGCCACACTGTCCTTGATCCTTGATAGGGGTGACTGCTCCAGTCGTAGTCCAGTCGATATCACCCAGAAAAGTGTCTTTCTCCTGCTCAAGCGTGAGTGGCTTGGCATTGGTTTTCAATGTGAGGTAGGTACTTGCGAATTCCTCCTGGGTCAGAGCTGATAGATGGTTGATGGACATATCATATGTTCTGCTTGGGTCGGCATTGTGTTCCTAGACCTTCTGAACGTTGCGATGGAACACGGCCTCACGGAAGGAGTTTTCAGCACGAGAATAGTGAAGTCCATGAGCTTTCTTCCACTCTTCGAAGTCACTAGCATGGTGACGGTGGCCGCTATGATGGTGGAACAGACCAACCAACATCCCAACCAGCGCGAAAACTGGCAAGAACTTGGATAACATCGTTGTGGTCAAAAATAAATAATGGAGGTGATCGATGTATATCATGGATGAACAGCCTCATCAGACCACTTTGTTTCAACTCTCAAAGAACCTTGCTCAACATACGTTTTGAGACTAAACAGAGGATGCTGTTTGGTAGGAAGACTTAAAATTCAAGACGAAAGGGAAGTTCTAATACTCCTTCATTATCGGTCTCCAAGCCAATTCCTTTTGAACGTCATTAAAAAGCATTGCTCCGCTCTTCAGTTATAATTATCTAACGATAACTGTATGAATAACTCTAGCACAAGTCCATTCCGGTCAACAATGCAGGGCTACCGGCGCCCTGAAGAGCACCTGCATGAGGAGAGCTCACTGGGTATTGTGCGTTCCCTAGAACGATAGAACAATACACTTGCTGAAGAGGTGGCACTCTTGCGCAACAAGAACAAGAAAGTAGCGGAGCTTGAGGACAAGATTGAGCTAGTTCTGAAGCACAACACGCAACTACTCGCTGAGAACTAAAAGCTGTCCAAACTGATCAACCAAAAGAAGGGAGAGGTCGAGACCTGGAAGATCAAGTTTGAGTCTCAAAGCGCCGCCAAGTCCAACAGCCAGGATCTGGAGATCAAGCGATTGCTCAACGAAATTGAGAAGCTCAAGGAGGACATTTGCGAGGTGGAACATCTTAAGAGTGTTCAACTGAATTAGATGAAAAACCAAAGCCATTCGGAGCTGCAGCACCTCAAGAGGGCAAACCTGAATACTTGTGAGATGTACGAGCTGGAAATTCGCAAACTCAAGGAGCTGCTGGATAAGAAGGAGTATTAGTACAGCGACTTGAACGGCAAGATGGCCCGACTGAGCAAAGAGGCGGAATTCGAGATGAATAAGCTGAGGGAGGAGCGGGAGCGTCTAAAAAGCGACCTGGCCTATGAGGACAACGAGCACAAGAGGGATATCGAATCACTCAAGAGCAAGCTGGAACTGAACTTCCACTCTGAGATCGAGAATCTGAAGAAGCAGCACTACAACGAGGTGGAAAGCCTTGACTACGAGAATTCTAAGCTTAAGGACGTCATTGCCAGCAAGAACCAGGAAATCGAGCAGATCCTCAACAAGAATCTGAAGGTCAAGCAAAACTACGAGGAGTCATTGCTTATCGTCAAACGTGAGAACGAAGGGTTGAAAGACAAAATTGCTGACAATCAGCGCATCTTCGAGTTGGAGCTAACAAACTTGCGAGATAAGCTAGAGGGGATGAGAGAGTCTGAGATTGGGCTGATTAAGAACGCTCACACAGATCAAATTGAGATCCTCAGTCATGAGATTTCCAAGCTTGAGGCGATGGTGAACACAAAGAATATCGAGCTGGAAAACCTCATCAAAGAGAAGAACCAGATCCGACTCTCGCTTGAGACTGAGGTCGCGAAGCTTAAATCCGAACTCGAAGCCAGGAATATCAACCTGAAAGAAAACGCAGCTCAGTTCGAAAGGGAGTTGGAGGCTCAAGAACACGCAGTACAGGTCAAGAAGGACGAAGTTCGGAATATTTAGGAGTTGCTGAATCGGCAGATCCAGAACCTACAGAGTGAGCTCAACCTTCTCAAACCTGTTCTCGCCCGCAAAAGCTAAGACTTGGACAAGCTCGAGAAGAGCAGCAACAAGGAAATCAGAGAGCTACAGGTTCGCAACCAATAGCTTGCCCTGAAGCTTAGCGAACTCAAGGACGACCATGACAGAGCTAAGGGAAGGTCCACCAACGTACAACTTCCTCGTTATTTAGGAATTTGAAGAACAGCGTAAAATCTACGACCTGAAGCTGAAGCAGCTGGAGGAGCGCATCAAAAGTTTAGACGAATTGAACGCCCAGAAAGATAAGACCATCGCGACACTGAAAAACTCTATTGAAGTGAAAGAGAGGGAGATCGACGTCCTCCAGAAAAGTGTGGGGCAGCTGCAGGCAAGCGAGCGTCGTCTACGCAAGGAACTGGATTAGAGCAAGAATCGCAACATTAACAAATAGAATGAGTACAACCGCATCATCAAGGACCAGCGTGAACGAATGGAGGTACCAGCTAATGCTATTCAGACCAACTTCAACTTTGAGCTCTAAAGTCACAAAAGCGACTCCAAGAACATCATTGCGGGACTCAACGTTG